>OFFG01000295.1_pt1 | contig 46425 bp, 48 predicted proteins | sample 1521331 | NCBI WGS metagenome assembly OFFG01 (sample SAMEA3504129, study PRJEB24116) | mouse gut metagenome | biome: mouse gut; feature: mouse-associated habitat; material: faeces | place: Denmark | collected 2011 | reverse complement strand
CCAGCACCTTCTCCCCCTGCTCCAATACCGCTTCCTTGATCACTTCATCCTGCAGCGCAGGCGTTTTCAGTGATTCTGCCAGTCCCATGAGCTTCCCAAAAATCTCCTCCGCCTGCCCGAAAAGAAACATGGCATTGCAGAACATATTCCCCTTTGCAATATCAAGGTAGCAGTATAACTCATCCGGCATACGCTACTTTGCACCTCCCAGAATTTCCCGGCGCAGGTCATCACCCGAAACATCACCATTCTTATAAGCATACAGCATCCGGACATCCTCTTTTGTCAGATCCATGTTTTCAAACGCCATTGTCGCCCTCACTTCGTCTACCGCCTCTTCTGCCGAATACACAGGACGGCCCATCTTTACCTCAAACGGAATCCCTTCCGTGATAATTATCTGCTTGATGAGCATATTTACAACTGCTGACAGGTTCGTCCCCAGCTTTTCCAGTATCGCGGATGCCTTTTCCTTATCCTCTGCAGAAGTCCGCACCTGCAGTAATGATGTGTTTGCCATAATCATCCCTCCTACAGCCATTATACAACATTGTCATTACATTGTAAAGCAGAAAAAGCTTCGGGTGCTCTCCACGCCCCACACTGACAACAATTTCAAATAATATCCATCCGTTTCTTATTCCTGCCCGTATACAGACATGAAGCAAAAAAGGCAGGCATCTGTGGTTTCCTGAATAAAAATATCAGTCCGGATATTACAGCTGATCAGTGACGAGAGGGTCCCCCCAACTATTTTGATTTTTGTTTCTTCAAAAGCATACCACATACAATTACTGCCGTAAAAAAGACAAGGATTAGATACCACAGATTCTCAAAGCAAAAACCATTATCCAGCATCAATCGGTATCCCCAGGAAGCGGGGAAAAAACGCCCTGTCGCTTCAAGAAAAACAGGTAACAAATCAATGGGAAACATAATTCCCGAAAGCATAATTGAGGGCAGAAACACTAACTGTGCTATCATCGTCAACTTGGCTTGATTTTTTATCATCAGCCCTAAAATGCTCCCTATACTTAACGACACAATAATGTATAAAGCAAGCGCAAAAAAGAAAATCGGAAGTTGTGCTGGCAAAACTGCTTCAAATAATACGGGAGCCAGTAACACTATCACAGCACAGGCAATCATCAAATGGATAAATGCAGAAAGAAACATCGTAATAAGACCCAGATAGATAGGCACTCCGTTTGCTTTATAAACTTTGTTTATATCACTTCCATATGTTTCAATCAGCGATGGCGGCAATCCAATAAACGCCCCCATCGAAACATTCATTATAATCATAGATTGGATGAGCGTACTTCTCATATCGGGCATAACAGAAGTGAAAATACCGCCCATAAGAAGAAAGAAAATAAGCGGAATGATATAACAGGTAACTAACAAGGATTTGCTTCTTATATCCAATTTCCACTGTAACGCAACGCCATATAAAAACCCACTCATTCTGTTTTCCTCCTTGTCATTTCCATAAAATGCTGTTCCAGTGTGCCACGGTCAACTTTAATATCTAACACATGAATTTCCTTTTGTTTCAATTCGCCAAGCAGACTAATTAATGTATCTTCAATATTGTCCGTTTCAAAAATACTGCGCCCTTGCTGCGTTTTGATATGGATAAAATATTTTTTCCCAACCTTGTCTGTAAGTTCCGAAGCTGTGCCGCAAAAAACAATATTTCCGTGATTTAAAATGGCAATACGGTCGCATAAGGTTTCTACCTCTGCCATATCATGGCTTGCCAAAACAATGGTTTTTCCTTGTGATTTGAGCTTTCGGATTTGCTCATGAAGTGAAAGTCTGCCCTCCACATCAAGTCCCGCAGTCGGCTCATCGAGGAAAATAATATCTGGATTGCTGATAAGCGCAAGGGCAAGATGTAAACGCCTTTTTTGCCCTGTGGACAGCCTGGCATACTGCTTTTTCTCAATTTCTTTGATACCAAGAGTATGAAGCATAGAGTAGTCAATCTTTGCTGTATTCCATTTTGCAAACAGCTTTACAGCCTCCATAGGTTTGATGTGAGCGGGCAAAGATGATGATTGCAGCTGAATGCCCATTTTCCCATTTACGATAATTGTGCCGCTGTCGTATTTCTTCAAACCCTCGATACATTCCAGAGATGTGGTTTTTCCTGCTCCATTTACGCCAAGCAGAGAAAACACTTCTCCTTTTTCGACTTGAAAATTAAGTCCCTTAAGAACAATATGGCTGCCATAGCTTTTCTTTAATTCACTAACTTGTATTGCAGGGTTCATCATTCCACCTCCTCAAACGGATTTACTCCGAGTTTTGAAAAGTAAACTTGCAAAGCCAGCTCTAAATAGTCGTTTACTATTTTTTGTCTTTCTTCCCAAGCGTTTGTAGCAGTATCAATATTGCCTATTTCCATCAATTTCGGCAACATACTCATATCGCCGTTTGTAAATTCCATAATCAAGCCCCAATATTCTTTTACAACCCGCTGGCACTTTTCACTTTCGGGGGGCACATTTTCCTTTTGAAACTGTACGATTTCATCGCTCAAACGATTAAACCTGTCCATAAAGTCCAAACCACTTTCCCTGTCAAATTGATTACGGATATGGTCAAGCGTGTCGTCATCGAAACGTTTAATAAGGTAGTAAGAGCCATTTTTCATTTGCAGATTGACAATAATATCTGCATATGCCTTAAAATTGACTGTCTGCATTTGTAACACTTCTGCTTTTAACTGTTCTATTGCTGTCAAAGAATCTGTTAGCTGTTCTATTTTCTCTCGTATGCTATCTGCCTGTTCGGTAAGGGCAGTTGCCACATCAGTCGGTGTTTCTAAAGAAATTAAGCATGACTTTATATCATCCAAAGAAAATCCTAACGATTTCAAGGACAAAATCTGATGAAGTGTAACTAAATCTTTATCCGTATAAAGCCTGCGCCCACCCTCACTTTCTGCTGATGGAGAGAGTAATCCCTCTTTATCGTAATATTGCAAAGTTCGGACAGTTGTTCCCATTTTCTTCGCAACTTCTCCAACTGTCATATATCCATCTGGAATTGCCCTGCATTTTGCCATAGTCCTTTACCTCCTGAAACATATTATAAATCATTACGCAACGTAACAAGCAAGACCTTTTGAAAAATTTTTAGGCGACAAGATAATCCTGCCGCCTTTGCTTTATGCGAAAATAATTTCCTCGTTCACAATCTCCCTCGCACATGCCCTTATGTTGCCTAGCCGCCCTGTCCATTCTAAGGCGTTTTCTTCCTTTAGGCGTTCTGTTATGCCCTGTGATTGTTTCATATTCTCTATGAGCCTTTCAAAGCGTTCCTGCGCCTGCCTGTCGATATCGGCAAGATACGCATTAAGTTTACCGCTTGTGAGAAGATTGGTGTATGTAACTTTGCGGTACTGCTTCAGATAGTCCAGATGTCGCTGTCCCCATGTACCTATTGGCTGTTCTTTTTCGGTGGGTACGGTCAAGCACGGTATTAAGTAATTTCCTTGTCGCTCGTACTTGCCGCCCAGTTTTTCAAATAATGATTTTGTCATTTTGTAATTCCTCCAAATAAGATATTCACTCCACATTGTTGTGCCTGCTGTCTTAAACAAAATTTTGAGTTTTCTCCTTATCTGGTTTCATTCATTTTTTGAAAAACAATAAAAGTTTGTCACGAATGTCACATATGTCACGATCCGATGTGCTATTATGGTATTACGTCAAGGAAGAATCTAAGACGGAACATGCTTCCCCTCATCGAAAAGGATGCTGATACTAGTTGATCAGCATCTTTTTTGTTACAAGAAAGAGGGAAATATTTTTTCTGGACATCTGAGAGCCAAGATGTCCAGGATCTCCAGGAAAGAAGGTGATATTGTTGGCAAGAGCTCCGAATAAAAAGCCGAAGAGACGTATGGCTCTATAAAAAGCATGAAGTTGGGCTGCGCAGGGCATATTGGAAAGAAAAAATAAATTCTTAAGGAGGTGCATGAAGTGTTAAATGCTATTTTGGATGCCATCAGCGTATCCCTAGGTCATGAGTTTGGCGATGGATATCAAATCTATATGGAACAGATAGAGCAGGGATGGAAAGAACCCTGTTTTTTTATCTCCTGTTTGAAGTCCAGTAGCAAACACTCCTTTGAAGAGAGATATTTCCGGGGCAATCAGTTCTGCGTCCAGTATTTCCCTTCAAGTAATGAGAGGCAGCAGGAGTGCAACGCCGTGTATGAGAGGATGTTAGGATGTCTTGAATACATAACGGTAAATGGGGACGGCAAGCCGATCAAGGGAACGAGGATGGAGTGTGAAATGGTTGATGGAAGTTTAAGTTTTTTGGTAAATTACGATTTCTTCGTGTATCAGACAAGAGAAGAATCAATGTCAATGAGTGATTTTCAAACAGGGATGGAAGTGAAAGGAGAGGAATGATTTGGCAGTATCGGCAAAAAAAGAAACGAAATGTGTCAAGACGAGGGAAAAGGAGCGCATGGAACTAAAATTCAGCAAGGAGCAGATTCTAAATTCGGCAAGATATATTGGCAATAGAGATCTGGTGGATGCGCTCCTGGAAGAAGATAAAAGTTATTCTTATGAAATGGTTGAAAATTTAATGGAAAAATATCGGAAAGGAAAGGTGAAGTAATATGGCATTAGGAGGCGGCAGTTTCACAGTACAGAATAAGGAGCTCCCTGGGGCATATATCAATTTTGTGTCAGCGGCTTCGGCGTCCCCGGAATTATCAGACAGGGGGATTGCCACAATGCCCCTGGAACTCGATTGGGGCAGAGAGAATGAGGTTTTTGAGGTTACGAATGAGGATTTTCAAAAGGACTGCAAAAAGATTTTTGGATATGATTTCAATGATGAAAAAATCAAAGGCTTACGAGACTTGTTCCTGGGGGCGAACGTCCTGTATGCATATAGGCTAAATAGCGGCGGACAAAAGGCAGAGAATGAGCTTGCAACTGCGTTATATGGAGGCGTGCGGGGAAATGACTTGAGCATAACCATTCAGGCAAATGCTGATGTTCCATCTAAATTTGATGTCAAGACTTATTTGGGGTTGTTAGAGGTGGATGTGCAGACCGTCGGTTCTGCAGCAGAACTTAAGCCAAACGATTATGTAACATTCCATGAAGATGCAGAACTTGCGGCGTCTGCGTCATCACCCCTGAGTGGAGGGGAAAACGGCGTTGTTGATGGCGAGGCGCATAGGGCGTATTTAAATAAGATAGAATCTTACACCTATAACGTCATGGGCGTAGCGGTCACGGATGACACGACGAAAAAGCTCTATGCGGCGTTTAACAAGAGGCTGCGTGACGAGATGGGGATTAAATTCCAGCTGGTAGTCTATGACATGGCAGCGGATTACATGGGCGTCATCAATGTCAAAAATCAGGTTTCTGACGAGGGATGGAGTGAAGCTGGACTGGTATATTGGGTGACGGGTGCGGAGTGCGCATGTCCCGTAAACAAATCTTGCCAGAATAAGAGGTATGATGGCTGCTTTACAGTCGATGTGGACTTTACGCAGAACCAGTTAAGGCAATCCGTAAAATCTGGCGAGTTTGTACTGCATCGAGTGAATTCTGACATTAGGGTCTTGGAGGACATAAACAGCATGGTCACTTTCACGGGCGAATGCAAAGAAGTATTTAAAGACAATCAGACGGTGAGGGTGATCGACCAATTAGGGAATTCTGACGCTGTCTTATTCAATACAAAGTACCTCGGCACTGTGCCTAACAATGAGTCTGGGAGGATATCGCTTTGGTCTGACCTTGTAAAGATCAGGCAGGCACTGCAGGACATGGGGGCGATTGAAAACTTTTCAGATTCAGATGTGGTTGTCGGTACAGGGGAAACTAAGAAATCCGTGGTGGTGAGCGGCAGCATCATGGTGGTAAATGCCATGTCTAAGGTTTACATGACAGTAACAGTGGCTTAGGAAGGAGAAAATGGAAATGGGAAATAATGTAACAATGTCAGCAAAAGACACGCTTTTTGCAGCGCTTGCAGAGTGCTTCGTCACAATTGGAAAGCGGCGCTATAATTTTATGCAGGCGATTAATGTAGAGGCAAAATTTGAAAAGACTAAGACGGAAGTCCCGATCCTGGGCAAGACGGGAAAAGGGAACAAGGCGACTGGATGGAAAGGTACAGGCTCCCTTACCGCACATTATAACACCAGCATTTTCCGTAAAATGATGCTGGATTATAAAAATACGGGAGAGGACGTATATTTTGAAATGCAAATTACCAATGAGGATCCTACCAGCGGGGCTGGGCGGCAGACGATCATTCTTATGGATTGCAATATCGATGGCGGCATATTGACAAAATTTGACGCAGATGCGGAATACCTGGACGAGGAGATGGACTTCACATTTGAAGACTTCTCGATGCCAGAAACTTTCAAAGAGCTTACGGGATTCCGTACAAACTAAGCAAGCAAAGACCTTTCATAGGGGCTGTCGCACTAATATATTGATTCACTTGTTTAAAAGGTCTTGCCACTCATGCAGCAAAGGCAGAATGCACAAATTTTATCTTGTAATTTATGTTAGCGTGACAGCTCTGTGACAAGGGGCTCTATCATTCAACACGGGTAATTGCGAAACTACCAATGATCAAAATTTCATATACATTGAGTTTCGCAAAACCCTAATCATTTAGTAGAAAGAAAGGAGACAAATAAAAATGTCAAAATTTAGCAGATTTATGAGAGCAAACAAAACGGAGAAGAAAAATGGGAGGTATGCCCCGACGTCTACTTTGAAGGATGAAAATGGGAAGCCTCTGGAGTGGGAATTCAGGCATATCACATCCAAAGAAAATGAGGAATTGAAAGATGCTTGTACCATGGATGTCCAGGTAACGGGAAAGCCGAATCTATTTCGTCCCAGGTTGGAAATGACCAAATACCTTTCAAAGCTGATAACGGCCTCTACGGTGTATCCAGACCTATATGATAAAGAGCTGCAGGACTCCTATGGGGCGATGACGCCGGAGGAATTGGTGTACGCCATGGTGGACGATGCTGGGGAATATCAAAACTTTTCTGTTTGGATGCAGAAGTTCCAGGGGTTTGACAAGGGGATTGACGAAAAGGTAAAAGAAGCAAAAAACTAATTAAGGAAGGGGATGGAGAGGCAAATTATGCCTACTATGCCCTTCATAAGTTACACATCCTGCCCTCGGTATTCCTTCAGATGGAAGAGGAAGAGAAAGCTTTCATCATGGCTTCGATTGACATGAAGGTGGAAAATGAAAAGAAGGAAAAAAAGAGGGCGGAAGCAAAGGCAAGAAGAAAAGGCAGGTGAGGGATGTGTCCATTGAGACGGGCATACAGTTACAAGACCAGTTCAGCGGGGTGATTCAAGGGATTATGAGTTCTGTAAGCCTTGCGATAAGCGCAATTTACGACATGCAGCAGGCGATGAGCATGGACGTGAACATGTCTTCCCAGGAGACCGCCAGAGAAAATATTAGCCAGACTGCGGCGGCGTATGTAAGCCTCAATAAAACCATGGAGGCCCCTGTCGCAAGCAATCCACCCGTGCCTTTGGCGCCACAGCCTCTGGCAGATACATCAGCCGTATGGAACACCGATAGGATGGATGTGTTTCAAGGAAACGGGGCTGAAAGGTTTCGGCAGGAAGCCCAAAGTGCGAGTGCTATGTTGGAACGGTTAAGCCAGACGCAAGACAACATTGCAAGGCAGGCAATGCACATGGACATCCTCCCTCTGGGAGCGTTCCAGGATATGAATAGCCTGGCGGTACGTATTGACCATGTGAGAAACCGTATCCAGCAGATTGAAAATAATCCGCTAAATATGGGATCAGACCAAGTGAATGCAAAGCTTGAGCAGCTACGGGCACAGTTGAGTCGTGCCGTGCAGGAACAGGACATATTAAATCAGGCAATGCAGGACATGGATGCATCTGCAGTAAACGAGGCATATTTAAGGCTGTCGCAGATAGTCGCAGATGCACAGCGGCACATTCGGGACAACGTGGACGAACAAGGCAGGTTTAACAGCCAGATACAGGACGGGACCAACCAGACGAGCGGGCTTATGCAGGCGATTAAGGGGATGGCGGCGCAATACCTGAACATCCAGAGTGTGAAAGATGTTCTCAACATTTCTGACGAGCTGACACAAACTACGACTCGCCTGGAGATGATGAATGGGGCTTTTCAGGAAATGGGGACAGGGTTTAACAGTACGGATGAGATGTTACATGCAGTTTATGCATCCGCGCAAAATGCAAGAGGGTCCTTTTGGGAAATGGCGGAAATCATCTCCAGTTTTGGAATAAATGCAGGGGACTCATTCGGCAGCAGTGCAGAAGTAGTCGATTTTGCAAACCTTATCCAGAAGCAAATGTTGATTGCGGGCATGGGATCTGAGGAATCTGCCAACGCCATGCTCCAATTATCACAGGCGCTTGGCTCTGGAGTGCTGAATGGTGATGAACTCAGTAGCATTTTTGAACAGGCGCCTAACCTGGTACAGAATATCGCAGATTACATGGATGTGCCCATAGGGCAGATAAAACAGATGGCGTCTGAGGGGCAGTTATCGGCAGACATATTAAAATCTGCAGTCTTTGCAGCGTCAGATGAGATCAATTCAAACTTTGAGCAGCTGCCAATGACTTGGGGGCAGGTATGGCAGTCGATACAGAATACGGCGCTGATTGCATTTCAGCCCGTTTTGGAAAAAATAAATGAGATTGCAAATAGTGAAGGGTTCCAGAATTTTATCAATGGCGCAATGGTGGTGATGGGCCTGCTTGCAATGGTGGTAATGAACATTTTTGACTTGATAGGAACAGTAGGCGGCTTCATAGCAGATAACTGGTCGATCATTTCGCCAATCATTTATGGCGTCGTGGCAGCTTTGGCAGTTTATTATGGAAGGTTGCTGTTGGTAAATGCCATGGAGAAGCTATGTTCTGCGGGAAGCGCGGCTTTAGCGATTGGAAAAGGTTTGCTTGCAGCGGCTATCATGATGGTGACTGGCTGCACATGGGCTGAGGCAAATGCTCAAATGAACTTGAACAACGCCATGTACGCCTGCCCAATCGTTTGGATTATCATGCTTGTCATAGCATTGATTGCAATTTTTTATGCGGCAGTGGCGGCAATCAATAAGTTTGCCAATACGTCGCTATCGGCAACGGGAATCATATGCGGCGTATTGGCAGTAGCGGCAGCGTTTATTGGAAACCAGATCATCATGGTAATTAATTTTATTATTGATGCGTTTTGCGTGTTATGGAACTTTATAGCGATATTTGCAAACTTTTTTGCGAATGTTTTCGACGATCCGGTGGGTGCGATTGCCAGATTGTTTTTTGATCTGGTTGACTGTGTTCTTGAGCTGCTTGAATCGCTGGCTTCCGCTATTGATACAATTTTCGGTTCCAATCTGGCCGGGGCAGTTTCCGGATGGCGCAGCTCCCTTGACAAATGGGTGGATAGTACTTTTGGCGAGGGAGAGGAAATCGTGAAGCAAGTCAACGCTTCCGATTACCATCTTGACCGTTTTGATTATGGCGACGCCTGGGATTTCGGAAATAACCTGGGCAAAGGAATCGAAGACAGCGTTTCTAATCTCTTCGACGGCACTGACGATATGCCAACAAATAATTATGTGCAGCCTGTCGAGCCCTATGGAGGGGCAGGGGGCGGCGGAGTCTCAGAAGGAATAGACGCAAGCGACACTGCAGGGAACATTGCGGACATTAAGGATTCCGTGAGCGTGTCCCAGGAGGAGTTAAAATATCTTCGCGATTTGGCGGAACAGGAGACGGTAAACCGATTCACTATTGCGGAAATTAAGATTGACCAGTCGGGAATGACCAATACCATAAATAATGGAGCCAATGACCTTGACGGCTTCGTGTCAGGATTGACGAATGCAGTGAATGAAGCAGTGGAAAACATAACGGAAGGGGTGCATAAGTAATGGCAGGAGGAAGATATGATTTTTATTTGAAAAAGTGCCTTTTGCCGATACCGCCAAATAAGCTCCAGATCAAAATAAAAAACGCAAATGACACGGTGAACCTCATCAATGATGGTCAGGTGAACCTGTTGAAAAAAGCTGGGCTTACGGATATTGAATTTGAATGTGTGATACCGCAGGTCAAATACCCGTTTGCTGTATATAAGAACGGGTTCAAGAAAGCGTCTTACTTTCTTGATTACTTTGAAAAACTTAAGACCCAAAGGAAACCGTTTCAATTTATTGTGGCAAGGCGAATGCCCTCTGGGAAACGCCTCTTCCACACCAATTTCCGGGTATCATTAGAGGAATATAGCATTACTGAAGAAGTGGGGGAAGGGTTCGATTTAAAGGTCAAGTTCAAATTAAAACAGTACCGGGAATTTGGCACCAAGATTGTGAAAATCAAAACTAAAAAGAAAGATAAAAAACCAAAGACAAATACCAGCAAGCCAAGGGAGACGGACAACTCGCCCGCTCCTTTGTCGCCGCAGGCTTATACCGTGGTAAGCGGGGACTGCCTTTGGAAGATTGCAAAATACTTCTATGGAGATGGTTCCCTTTATACCATAATTTATGATGCAAACCGGGACGTCATAGGAGGAAACCCGAACTTGATTTACCCTGGGCAGGTATTAATTATCCCGCCAGTATAGGAGGCATGATGGGAATTGAATTGCTGATTGGAAATGAAGATGGCACAAAAATATATGAGCCTGCAGTGCTGGAAGGGATTGAATGGGAAACGGAGCGCAGGGGAACCCCGGGGAAATTGTCATTTACGATTCTTTGGGATAAACGATTGGATATTTCCGAAGGAAGTGCAGTAAGGCTCAAGGTAAACGATAAAAAGGTGTTTTTTGGATATATATTTAAACAACAACGGTCAAAAAAAGATGGGGTGGTGCAGCAGGTGACCGTGACTGCTTATGACCAGCTCCGTTACCTGAACAATAAAGAGACCAGGGTTTATGAAAATAAGACAGCGGGGCAATTCTTAAAAATGATTGCCAAGGATTATTCCCTGCAGGCTGGGGAAATTGAGGACACCAAGTATAAGATACCCTCAAGGGTGGAGGACAATACCTCGCTGTTTGAAATGATTGAAAATGCCCTGGATTTGACGCTGGAGAACAAAAAGGAAATGTATGTCCTGTATGATGATTTTGGAAAATTAACGTTGAAGAACATTTCCAACATGTATGTGCGCAGCAAGGATAAGTATTTGCTGATTGATTCAGAAACAGGGGAAAATTTTGAGTATGCATCATCTATTGATGATAACACCTATAACAAGGTAAAACTGGTTTATGACAATGAAAATACAGGAAAGAGAGAGGTATACATAGCGCAGGACAGTTCCAATATCAATAAATGGGGAACTTTGCAGTATTTCGATACCCTGAAAGAGGGCGAAAACGGAAAAGCCAAGGCAGATGCGTTACTTGCTTTGTATAATCACAAAACCAGGAACCTGAAGATTTCAAATGCGTTTGGCGATCACAGAGTCAGAGCTGGCAGCTTAGTGGCGGTCAGCTTAAACCTTGGGGGTTTTAAAGTCAAGAATTTCATGCTGGTAGAAAAATGCAGGCATGTGTATAAAGAAAATGAGCACTGGATGGATTTGACGCTTCGGGGAGGTGATTTTGTTGTTTGACGTAGTGGAACTCGTAAAACTGATAAAAAGGGCGGCAGTCGATGCAGTGGAAGCCACAAAGCCAGTGAATCTCTGCTTTGGCATGGTGGAATCTGTAGGACCGTTGAGAATAAGCGTGGAACAGAGGATGACATTGAGTGGGGCGCAACTTATCATGCCTGGGAGCGTGGCAGCCCTTCCGTTGTCTGCCGGTGATAAAGTGATTTTGCTCCGGCAGCAGGGAGGACAAAAATATTTTGTCATAGACAGGATTGGAGAGATGTGAGTGATACCTTTAACAATTGGGCTCTTGAATCAGGATATTGAGATGGAGCAGCAGCCGGACCGGACTTACCGGATGGACCAGGACAGGGAATATATAAGGGGGCATACAGAAAGTCTGGATGCGGTAAAGCAGGCGGCGTTTAAGATTTTAAACACGGAACGTTATCAGCATGTGATCTATTCCTGGGATTACGGGATTGAGACAATGGATTTATATGGGGAGCCGATGACCTACGTCTGCCCGGAGCTGGAGCGCAGAATAACGGAAGCGCTTGCCTGTGACCCAAGGATCATGGAAGTGACAGATTTTGAATTTGAGATGGTTGAAAAAGGAGTGCTTCATGTTACGTTCATGATACATACCACTTTTGGCACAGCCAAGATGGAAAAGGAGGTAGAAATATAATGTATGAAAATGTCACGTTTGAAGACATTTTAGACAGAATGTTGGAACGTGTACCGGAAGATGTGGATAAAAGGGAGGGGTCTGTGATCTATGATGCGTTGGCGTCTGCCGCCGTGGAACTGCAGTTAATGTATATTGAGCTGGATGTCATATTAAGGGAAACGTTTGCAGACACGGCGTCCAGAAAATACTTGCTGAGGCGTGCGGCGGAGCGCGGGATCAAGCCCAAAGCTGCGGTAAAGGCGGTATTAAAGGGAGAGTTTGTCCCAGATACGTTAGAAATCCCGGCAGGGAGTCGGTTTAGTTGTGACGACTTAAACTATACCTTAAAAGAAAAGATCAGCGACGGCAGATATAGCTTGGAATGTGAGACAGAAGGGGTTTTAGGAAATTCCGTTTTAGGCAGGCTTATGCCTGTTGATTATATCAATGGGTTGGAAATGGCGTCTGTAACAGAGGTTCTCGTGCCTGGGGAAGAGGAAGAAGAGACAGAGTCTGTAAGGGAGCGGTATTTTGCATCTTTTACAGCCCAGGCTTTCGGAGGCAATAAGCGGGATTATATTCAAAAGACGCTTGAGATTCAAGGAGTCGGGGCGGTGAAGGTTACGCCTGTTTGGAATGGCGGCGGAACGGTTAAAATAACCATTCTTAATTCAGAACATGACATAGCAAGCGCTTATTTATTGGATCAGGTGCAACAAAAACTAGATCCCGTAAGGGATGGGGGCGGGGATGGACTTGCCCCGATCGGGCATGTGGTGACAGTGGACACGCCGAAGGAATTTGCCGTGGACATTGCCCTTGAAGTAGTTTATGACACAGGCTATAATTTTGAGTCTTTAGGCTCTAAGGTTTCCAAGGCGGTTGATGATTACCTCAAAGAAGTCAGGCAAGGATGGTCTCAGGCAGAAACCATGGTGATTAGGAAAGCGCAAATTGAAACCAGGATCATGGGCGTATCTGGCATCATTGACGTTTCTAGAACGATGCTCAATGGCAAAGAGGAAAATATTATTCTCGATAAGACCTATGTCCCTGTGTTGGGGGAGGTTACAGCATGATTAGGAATGTAGATTTAATTTCTTATCTTCCTCAGTACCTGAGAGGATACCGGGAAATTCGTGAAGCTCTGCAAGCCCAGCAGCCGGAAGTACAGAGACTGGAAGACCTTACAGAAGACATTATGAACAACCAGTTCATATTATCTTCCAATGAACCAGGCGTAAGAAAGTTTGAACATATGCTTGGCATGGCGGCATTGGATGATGACTTGCTAGAAAATAGAAAATTCCGCATGCTTTCGTTGTGGAATAATGCCATCCCATATACGATGGCCGTGTTGCATAAGAAGTTAGCAACTTTATGTGGCGAAGATGGATATAAGCTGGAGATATTTCCAGCCGAGTATAGGATCGCTGTGCGGATTGCGTTAAAAAGCAAGAAAAATTTTAAAATGGTACAAGAAATGCTATGCGACGTTTTGCCAGCAAATTTGTTGCTGGATGTGTCGTTACTCTATAACCAGCATGCAACGTTAAGTGAGTTTACGCATAGGAAATTATCATCTTATACATATGATCAATTAAGAAACGAGGTGTTGACGAATGGCGACTGAAACAGAAAATTATGGCTACCCAAAGCCAGACGTGGATGATTTCTATGATGTCGGGGATTTTAACCAGGCAATGGACATGATAGACGGTGATATCAAAGGCATCGAGGAATCATTAAGTTCGGCAATTGATACAAAGGTTGACAAGATATCCGGAAAAGGGTTGTCAACAAATGATTATACGACGGCGGAAAAAATCAAGCTTGCGGGGGTCGCAGCGAATGCGAACAATTACTCGCTTCCTGCCGCCTCAGCGTCCGCCCGTGGCGGCGTCAAAACAGGGTATGCCCAGACAGGCAAGAATTATCCCGTGCAGCTTAGCAATGAGCAGATGTATGTCAATGTCCCGTGGACGGACACGCAGAAAATCACGGGCGTGAAAGGAAATGCTGAGAGCAGCTATCGGACCGGGAATGTGAATATCACTGCTGCGAATATCGGGGCTGTTTCCACGGAATATTTGAATGAGCACTTCGTGCCAGACCATATTTCTAGCTTTAAAGGCAGCGCAGGTTCCAAAGGCTGGCATAGAATTGCGAAAGCGGTTGGAACCCATGGCGGGAATTCCTGCGTCATCAGCATGAAGCGAGGCTACAATACGCCTTCGCCGGAATACCAGAAAGTCCAGCTTATAAACGCATATGACACACAAAGATTTTCACCTTTGGCAGCTGCTTCCCAGACCCATATGTGGACCAAGATCAGGTGTACCAGGGATAGTGCAAATTCCACAACATACATTGAGCTTTATCAAGATAGGGACAATAGTATCAATACCTGGCTAATCACCATAGAAGACGCACAAGGAGTTTATGCCAATCACTGGAAAGCAATGACTCCCACTCTTACCTCAGAGATGATAAGCGGGGTTAGCGTGCTAGCATCCATGGATTTGCCATCCTGGTTTGACTCAAGAGTCGTCACAGATGATGGAGATGGAAAAAACATAAGTTTTTCATACCAAAAGTCAGGATTGACCAGCTCCTCATGGCTGGCGGCATGGAACAATTACGAGCTTCGTTCAATAGCTCCAGGCAATATTACCGGCGTTGGTTCTGCAGTCAAAGCGACGAATGATGGAAGCGGGAACAATATTGTAAACACGTATGCAAAGAAAAGCATCTATGATGATTCGGCAATTAGCATGGGACGGAAAAGTGGGACGACAGTAGGTGAGAAGAGTAGTGCGATTGGTTCTGTTGTTGAGGCAAGCGGGAAATGTTCCCATGCGGAAGGGTACTTAACAACGGCAAGCGGGAAATATTCCCATGCGGAAGGGAGTGATACGACGGCAAGCAGAGAAGATGCTCATGCAGAGGGGTATTATACAAATGCGAGCGGAATTGCTTCCCATGCAGAAGGGAGTAGTACAAATGCAAGCGAAGACTATTCCCATGCGGAAGGGAGCAATACAAATGCAATCGGAAGCGCTTCCCATGCGGAAGGGAGCAATACGAAAGCAATCGGAAGCGCTTCCCATGCGGAAGGGAGCAATACAAATGCAATCGGAAACTATTCCCATGCGGAAGGATATGAGACGAAAGCAAGCAATTTTGCCTCCCATGTATCTGGAAAATACAGCAAGGCAATGACCGAAGGAGGGGATATGGGCACACAAGTCGGGGACGTGTTTGTGATCGGAAATGGAACTTCTGCTTCTACTGCCCGTTCCAACGCCCTCCGAGTCACCTACAAGGGCGACATCTACGGAACCAAGGCATTCCAGTCCTCCGGCGCTGACTACGCAGAGTTCATAAAGCCCTGGGCGGACGGCAACCCCGACGAGGAAGACCGGATCGGCTATTTCGTCACTGTGAAAGACGGCTTGCTTGAAAAAGCAAAGCAAGGGGATTACATTGCCGGGATCACGTCGGGGAATCCCTCGATCGTTGGAAACGCCGACGAGGACTATTACTGGCGCTATGAGCGGGACGAATTTAACCGGATCGTCATGGAGGACGTTCCCGAAACCATCCAAAAGACGGACGAGGACGGGATGCTTGTGTTTGACGAGGAGACCCATGAGCCTGTGATGGTGGAGACGGGAAAGATCGTCAAAAATGCCCGCATGAAGCTTGCGGAGGGTTACGATTCGTCTCTGCAGGAAGGCTACATCGAGCGCAAGGACCGCAAGGAATGGGACTATGTCGGGATGTTGGGCGTGCTGCCAGTTCGGGACGACGGCACATGCCTCCCAGATCATTTCTGCAAGTGCAACGACGACGGGATCGCCACCTTGGCAACAGAGATGGGATTTTACACTTACCGGGTGCTTGAGCGAATTTCAGAAAACATTGTCAGCGTGATCCTGAGATAAGGATTTAGGTCACAGGCAAAGAAGTTGGCAGGATTCTTTCTTGCTTTAAGCTGGCAAAGGAGGAGGTGAGGATGATACAGGAAATGGAAATTTTAGAACGTTTGACCAAAGTGGAGGAACGCTCCAAGAGCAACACTCACCGTCTGGAAAAGTTAGAACCGATCATCAATGAAATCCATACCATGTCCAATACCATGGTCCAGCTTGTGGAGGAAGTGAAGCATACAAATGAGACGGTCAGTTCTTTGGACGAGAAAGTGGAGCGGATGGACAGCCGTGTCGACGTCATGGAGAGAGCCCCCGCAGAAGACATGAGGGCGTACCGGAGGACAGCGGCAGCTTCGGTCGTGAGCGCCATCGCAGGAGCGTTTGCGGCGGGGGCGTTGGCGTTGCTGGCAAATTATATTTGAGAAGGAGGAAACATGCATGAGCGATAAAATGAAGCTTTGGCTGAAAGCAGCCGGAACTCGCGCCATGAAGACCATGGCGCAGACAGCGGTGGCGTTGCTGCCTGCAGCAGCCACGATCAATGCCGTCGATTGGGGAGTGGTCCTGGGAACTGCGGCATTAGCAGGGGTGGCGTCTCTGTTAACTTCCCTGGCAGGCTTGCCGGAGCTGGAAAAGGCATGGGAAATGTTCTGAATGGCTTCAATGCGTTGCCAGGCATGAGGAAAACGAAGCTAGAAACAGGAAAAACATTATTAAAAACAGGAGAAACATTATTAGAAATAGGAAAAACATTGTTAGAAATGTCGAAGATGTGTTTGATGATGGAAGCAATCATAGGAAAGCGAGGAAGCATATATGATCGATATTAATACGGATTACATATCGGCAGAAAACACATATGAGGGCAAGAATGTCCCAAAGTATATCGTGATCCATGAAACGGACAATTTTGCAGCAGGAGCAAATGCCAGTAGACATGCGTCAGCCCAGGCGGCAGGCCATCTAAGCACGTCGGTACATTACTATTGTGGATCAGACGGCGTATACCAGGCGGCAAGACGCTCGGATGGGACGTATTCTGTTGGTCGGGAATATGGCGGGAGCCATTCCGTAAAGGATGCCACAAACCGCAACACGATCAATTTAGAAATTTGCGTCAACAGCGATGGCGACTATGCGAAAGCACGACAGAACGCTATCGAGCTTGTAAGATGCCTGATCAAAGAAACCGGGATTGCGGCAGAGAGGGTCATTCGCCATTATGACGCCAAAGGCAAGCACTGTCCCCGGAAGATGATCGACAATGCATTCTTGTGGGAGGACTTCAAGACTCAGATCAGAGGGGAAGAATGTTCTGATTCATCCCAGATTGAAACAGAGGAAAGGGAGCCTGCCAAAACTTTAAAAGGCACAGTCATTACCAGCCACGATCCCTTGCTGATTCGTGAGACCCCTGGTGGTCGTAAAATCAGCTCCATTCCCAAGGGGGCGACAGTGGAAATCCTGGAACAAGGCGCAGAATGGCATCATGTGAGATATGACGGCTATACGGGCTATAGCGCAGCGAAATATATATCTATGGATGGAACAACCCAGTCAGCACCGACATATGTGGGGAAATGCACCGGGAACGGCGTGCGTGTGAGGTCAACCCCGGATTTTGGTGATAATATAATCAGGCATCTAGATAAAGGAAACCTTTTCCGGGTTCTGGGCGTCTCTGGCGTTTGGACGCACGTTGACGTCGAGGGAATAGAAGGGTACATGTATTCCGAATATGTGGCGAAAGCGTAAAGATATAGAGTGAAAGAGGCAGGCAGCAGATGCATGTGATGAAATCTTGCTGCCTGTCGATTGCTTTTCCCTCCTTGCAGACAGAGATGAGCCAAAACCTGCCAATTCTGCCTTGCAACCATGTCACTTTCCTTGATTTCAAGAGTGCATTTCTTGTACCTGCTTTAAGGCTTATCCGACTTGGGTTTTGCATACGCTAAAGCTTTTTCTTTTGCATCCTCCCTGGAATCCGATTTTATCAGACGCCCTAATTTGCAGGTTTTTCAGGGTGAATTATTGATTGTAACAAAAAGTCATCCATTGTCTTTCGCCATTTATTGACTTCTGAATCTGTTTTATTTCTATTCCTTTGGTTAATTTAATGCAAAAGCATTATTTCATTGCAACAGAAGTTTTCTATAATTGCAATAACTGTCTTTTTTTTGCATCAAATTCTTCCTGAGTTATAATTCCTTGATCTAATAATTTTTTATATTTTACAATTTCATCGGGAATGCCATCCGATGAGTTGCTGGTTGCATTAGAGGCAGAATCTGTAATGAGTGCAAGCTGAGATAAAATGCGTTGTGCGCTGTCATTGTATGACATAAACAAAATGCTCCCTGTTTTCACTTTTCCGACAGGGATGAAATTAACATATACCTCTGTCTGGTAAGGATTTCTTGTTATTATTTTAATACGGAATTCGGAAATTTCCTGTTTTGTTTTTTTGCTTCCGGTGATTCCGCCTACGATTGTCCCCACTCCGCCAAACATAGCTCCGCCAACTATGGCGCTTCCGAGTCCGCCCTTTGTAATGGATTCTCCGTTTTGTAATAGCTCGTAACTGATAATGTCATCGTAAGAAAAAATGATATTTTTTGAAGTACAAGGCAATCTCCAGAGTTTATTATTTTCATCAATTTCCATATATTTATCTAGTGTACTGACACATTTATATTCAGGCAAACCTCCTTGCCCGATTGCCCATCAGACTGCGTTGTCATCAGTCAACGATGCCACCGCATCGCCTCCTTCTTCCGTCTTGCTGATGAACAATCGTTCTGCAGAGTTTCGCCAGATATAAATGTGTCAGCACACTAGTTTTTTTAGTTGTTTGGAAATAAAAATGAGCAGAACTGCTCAAGGAAAAACATTTCTCCTCCTGAATCTTTGGCGGTATTAATATAATTGGAAAATAAGCAAATATAAGAAAAGCATGAAGTGAGCCAGATGTGGCAAAGTGACCAAAGTTTGCGGCGCGCCTCATAGGCATTTAAGGATTTTTGTTAAATTTTTTATTATAATTTCCAAACTGTCCCATGATAAAAAGATATCACAGTTTTTCTTGAAATTATGAGGGAAAAGAGTGATAATAAGAGAGATATATGATATGTGATATTTTTAATTATACCCTATGGGGCATCCCATTATGGCCATGCGGCCGTATTATAAGGTACGATAAGTTGAAAATTATGTAATTATGGAAAGGAGAACTAGTATGGCAAACAGGTTTGTATTAAATGAAACATCTTATCATGGAACAGGCGCTATTTTGGAAATTGTGTCAGAAGCAAAGGGCAGGGGATTCCAGAAAGCGTTTGTATGCTCTGATCCAGACTTAATTAAATTTGAGGTAACAAAAAAAGTATTGGATGTTTTAGACAAAGAAGGACTTGTTTATGAAGTGTATTCGAATATTAAACCCAATCCTACTGTTGAAAATGTGCAAGCTGGCGTAGAAGCCTATAAAAAATCTGGAGCAGATTATTTGATTGCCATTGGCGGAGGCTCTTCCATGGATACGGCAAAGGCAATCGGGATTATCATTAATAATCCAGATTTTGCCGATGTAGTAAGTCTGGAAGGAGTGGCTGCTACAAAGCAGAAATCGGTTCCAATATTTGCAGTGCCTACCACTGCAGGGACAGCGGCAGAAGTAACCATCAATTACGTTATTACAGACGCAGCGAATAATCGCAAAATGGTATGCGTAGATCCAAAAGATATTCCAGTGGTGGCGTTTGTAGATCCAGATATGATGTCTTCTATGCCAAAGGGATTGACTGCCGCAACGGGAATGGATGCGCTGACGCATGCCATTGAAGGATATATTACAGCGGGAGCATGGGAATTATCAGATATGTTCCATCTAAAAGCAATTGAAATTATAGCAAGGAGCCTGCGTCAGGCAGTGGAGAATACGCCAGAAGGCAGGGCGGACATGGCCTTAGGACAGTATGTGGCAGGAATGGGATTTTCAAATGTGGGTCTTGGGATCGTACATTCTATGGCACATCCGCTGGGGGCCTTATATGATACGCCTCATGGAGTTGCAAACGCAATTATTTTGCCGACGGTTATGGAATATAATGCAGAGGCCACTGGGGAGAAATACCGTGATATCGCAAGGGCGATGGGAGTAGAGGGTGTAGATTGCATGTCCCAGGAAGAGTACCGCAAGGCGGCCATAGACGCTGTTAAAAAGTTATCACAGGATGTTGGAATTCCAATGGATTTAAAAGAAATTGTGAAAAAAGAAGATATTCCATTCTTAGCTCAGTCTGCTTATGATGATGCATGCAGGCCTGGGAATCCAAAAGAAACCAGTGTCGAAGATATTACAAAACTGTATCAATCATTGATTTAGTATTTAGGGAATGATATTAGAAATTTCAGGAGGATAAAAAATGCAGAATGATGATGTAAGATTGCAGTTAATTCGTCAGTTTCCGGCAGAAGTGGTAGAAGCGCGTGATAACAGAAATGAAATGTATTACGCATGTCCCACCTGTGGAAGGCCAGTGGCATTAGGGACAGATAAATGCATGGGGTGCAGTCAGGTCCTGAGCTGGAAAAACATGAACCAACAGATGTCGGTAAACGGGATGCGCAAAGCAGTGCTGGAATTTGAAGTAGCTTCTGATTTTTCCAATGGAAATTGCAGAAAATGTCCCCTTTCCTACATAGGAAAAGGAGAAACGGGAAATGTATACGAATGTCCGCTGGATATGCGCGGGGCATGCAAAATAAAATTATGTTAGTTTAACGTCCAGCGGCTATTTTGGTAAATCAAAGGGCTGTTCCTTGTATAAAATTTCCATATTCGGACATACTGTTTCTGTATCAGGTAAATTTGTGAGAAATAGGGAATTTGTCTGTTTTTACGAAAATTGCATGCCTATATCCATAAGTGCAGAGCAGTCAAAGTAAAAACATAGATAAAGCCCTGCTCAAGATTCGGTTTAGAACCAACAGTATGTGATAGCGGAATGGAGGAAATATGGCGATGGATTTTAAACAAAGTGAAACTATGAAAAATTTAATGCGCGCATTTGCAGGGGAAAGCCAGGCAAGAAACCGGTATACGTTTGCGGCGTCCCAGGCAAACAGTCAAGGACTTTATGTGATCGAGCAGATTTTTAAATTCACGGCAGATCAGGAAAAAGAACATGCAGAAGTATTTTACAATCAATTAAAGGAGCTTGCGGGGGAAACGATCCACATTGACGGCGGATATCCTGTAGATTTAAGCCCTAATATTTCAGAATTGCTGGATAAGGCACAGCATAACGAATATGAGGAGCATGACGATGTTTACAAGCATTTTGCACAACAGGCTCAGGAAGAAGGATTTGGTCAGGCAGCGGCAAAATTCCGAATGATTGCGGAGATTGAAAAACTGCATGGAGACAGGTTTGGGGCTTTTGCCCAGTTGCTAAAAGATAATCAGTTGTTTGTTTCGAAAGTGGAAACAAAATGGATGTGCCTCAACTGTGGCCATGTGCAGGAAGGCACAGAAGCTCCTCAAAAATGTCCTGTATGCGATCATGAGCAAGGATGGTTTGTAAGGATGGAATTAGCTCCATTTTGCAGAGATGGCAATTTTCAAAAGTTTTGAGGATTATATATGATATCGACAGCTCCAGGAATTTGTATTCCGGAGCTGTTTTTGTCTTATAGGATGATGGTGTCAAAAGGTCTGATTTGTTCTTGAAAGCCAGTTCAGACTTTTTGACACCTAATCTCTATTATATGAAAGTTCTTTTGACGTTAAAGTGTAAAAGTATCTTTCCATGAGAATAAAAAATGTCCAGGGTCTGCCCCAGTAAAGCGAGGGCACTCGCAAAAGTGGAACATATTGCCATGTAATCATGCTTGGGGCTGCAAGGTGCGCAATCCCCTGAAGAATCAAGGTTAAGCGGAATTGAAGTGAGCTTGCCGCTTTGCTTTTAAAATATCAAAAGATTACTGCCTTATTCTAAAAAGACACATTTTTTTCATAGATTTCTCATATTTTTATCAAAAAATCCTGTCAAAATAAATGTCATAATGTTACTATAGTGAATGAAAATAAGAATTAGGGACAAGTATAACTACACTTGTTTGTGCAAAGAAACGAACAGAATGGAGGAAAGAATTTGTTGATTCTTTCACAAACTACCTGTTTGTGCAAAGAAGCGCACAGAATGGAGGAAAATATGAAAAAAAGAAACTACATATTGGCAGTGTCTATGTTGACCATGATGGCAGTCCTGACAGGCTGTGGTGAAAAAGATACTAAAAACGTCAACAAGGCAGAAAGTCCACAAGATACCGTTCAAGATGACGTGCTTAACGTAAAAGCGTCAGATTATGTGAAATTAGGTGACTACAAAGGCGTGGAAGTTACCTATCCTTCTGTGGCAGAGGTGACAGAAGAAGATGTGCAGTTAGCTATTGAAGACGTTATTTCGGAGAACTCGGAGTATAAAGAGGTAGACAGGGCATCAAAAGTTGAAGATGTGGTTAATATTGATTATACCGGAACCATTGACGGAGAAGAGTTTGAGGGCGGAAGCGATACAGGGTATGATTTGGAATTAGGTTCGGAAGATTTTCTGCCAGAATTTGAAAAAAGCCTGGAAGGAAAAAAAGCGGGAGAGGAAGCTGTGTTCACGGTTCCCTTTCCAGAGGATTATGATGAGGAGCTAGGAGGAAAGGAAGCAGAATTCACAGTGAAAATTAATTCTGTAAGCGAGCTGATTACGCCAGAGTATAATGAAGATTTTGTAAAATCGATATCTGATTTTGAAACAATAGAAGAGTATGAGGCTTCAGTAAGAGAAGAGCTCGAAGAGTTTGCAAAAGAGGATTCGGAAATAGAAGCAGGGGAGAATGCGCTCAGAATTGCCATAGACAATGCAGAAGTAAACGGTTATCCGCAGGAATTATATGATTACTTCTATGAGGATACCGAGTCAGGATATCAAGAGACGGCAGAGATGTTTGGAATGGAGTATCAAGAATTTTTGGAGAATTTTGTGGGGACCGAGGACCTGGATGAGATCGTGGAAGACGCAGTGAATGAATATTTGATCACGCAGGCAATATTGGAGAAAGAAAGCATCGAGGTAACAGAGAAAGAGTATCTTGCGGCGGCAGAAGAATTAGCAAAGTCTAATGAGTATGATTCCTTAGAAGAATATGAGGCTGATTATGGAGAGCTTTATGTCAGAACGCAGGTAATCAGAGAGAAAGCGGTAAATTTCCTGCGAGAAGCCGCTAAATTGAGCGAGGTACCATGGGAAGACTATTATGAAGAAGATTACGAAGAGATGGAAGGAGAAGGGGAGGATTAAATTTGCATCAAAAATAAAGCTGCAGCATCAGCGATAAATCGTGCTTGCTAAAGCTGTCAAAAGAAAGAAGAAAGGATCAAGACATGGTTAAAAGGGATGTGTTTCCATGCTTGAATCTTTCTTCTTTCTCTTGTCAGTCTCTTTTATGTTAATTGTTTGATGAGCGTTCTCATTTCTTCGACGCTGTCTGCAATCAGCGATGCCCCATGGCTTTTCAGGAACTCTCGGGAGCGGAATCCCCAGCTTACGCTGATGCATGGAATGCCAGCGTTGCGGGCAGTAAGAATATCTACATCGGAATCCCCGACATAGACACACTGTTCTGGTAAAGCCTCTAATTCTTTCATTGCCTTAAAAACTGTGTCTGGCGCAGGTTTTGGAGATACGCCGCAAGATTCGCCGATGGCTGTGGTAATAAAGGGGGAGAAAAAATCCTTACAGAGTCCTTTTACAGCCAGGTCAAATTTATTAGAGACTACGGCTAGTTTGTAGCCAGCGGATTGTGCCTCCTTTAAGTAATCTAAAATTCCAGGGAAAGGCATGGTAGCGTCTTTTTTATGAATTTCATAATGCTCTTTAAAGGTATTCAGGCAACTTTCAAATTCTTGAAAGGAATGTCCGCCGGGGACCGCTCGTTCCATTAAGACGGTTACGCCGTTTCCCACCATCTGGCGTACTTGATCTTCAGAATAGTTGCAGAGACCGTACTGTTGCAACGCATAATTTACGCTGTTGGTAAGATCCGTCAAGGTATTTAACAATGTGCCGTCCAGATCAAAAATGATTGTGTTGATCGATGAATGCATGTCTTGCCTCCGTTTTCTATTAGCGTACTGTCTGGCTGGGCGCCATTGCGTCTGCATTTGGCAAGCAACGCTCAGAAAAATATTCTGTGCAAGCGTTGCCAGATATCAACCAGATCGCACATCGATTTGAAAGTTTGATAGATGTCTTTCTTATCTATTATAACACGGCTATTTGCAATGGCAAAGAATTCATTGTAAAAATTAGCGGAGCTTTAAATTAGATGTATAAAATTGTCATAATGTATTTTAAATTAACGTCAATCAATGTAAGCTTTTTGAACGAATTTATATCTGGTAATTTATGTTAGTGCGTCAGTCCCATATATTTTCATTTTTGAGGAAATATGATAAGATAATATCAAGCATGTTATAAAACAAACAGCACGATATCAAATCGCAATCGGGAATGGAGAAAGATCATGTGGGAAAAAGTATGGGATCATCACAAAATCGCTTATGGCGGGGACTACAATCCAGAACAGTGGCCAGAAGAGACATGGGAGGAGGACATGCGCCTGCTTGCGCTTGCGCACGTGGACATATTAACGTTGAACGTGTTTTCTTGGGCATTGTTACAGCCTTCGGAAGAAGAATATAGGTTTGAAAAATTAGATAAAATCATGGAGCTTGCCAAAAAACATCACATGAAGGTTTGCCTTGCCACCAGTACGGCGGCGCACCCTGCGTGGATGGCAAGAAAATATCCAGAAGTATTGCGGACAGACTTTAGAGGAATAAAACGGAAATTCGGAGCCCGGCACAATTCCTGCCCGAACAGCCTGGTATACCGCAAATATTCGGTGCGGCTTGCCCAAAAGCTTGCAGAACGGTATGCAGATGATGAGAATTTGATTGCCTGGCACATTTCCAATGAATATGGCGGGGAGTGTTATTGTGAAAATTGTGAAAAAGCGTTCCGGGTGTGGTTGAAAAAGCGTTATCAGACACTGGAAGCATTAAATCGTGCCTGGAATACCTCGTTCTGGGGGCATACGTTCTATGACTGGGAGGAAATCGTGCTGCCAGATCACAGGACAGAGCATATAGATGAGGAGCAAACGACTGCTCAGACGATTAGCATTGATTACCGCAGATTTAATTCAGACAGTCTCATGGAATGCTTTCGTTTGGAATATGACGCAGTCAAAAAGCATACCCCCGATATTCCAATTACCACCAATTTGATGGGAACATATAAAGTTCTTGATTATCGCAAATGGGGAGCATCTATGGACTTTATTTCCTGGGATAATTATCCCTCCAACGAGGATTCTTTTAGCAAGACGGCTCTGAATCATGATTTGATGCGAGGAATAGGGGGCGGAAAGCCTTTCGTGCTGATGGAGCAAACGCCTAGCCAGCAGAACTGGCAGCCATTTAATGCATTAAAGCGCCCGGGCGTTATGAGGCTATGGAGTTATCAGGCAATCGCACATGGTTCGGATGCAGTAATGTTTTTTCAGATGAAGCGCAGCGTTGGTTCCTGTGAAAAATATCATGGAGCCGTTATTTCCCATGCGGGTCATGAAAATACCAGGGTATTCCGGGAAGTGTCCCAGCTGGGAGAAGAGCTGGAGAGATTGGGAGGAGAAATTCTTGGCTCTAGGGGAACGGCGCAAGCGGCGCTGATGTTTGATTGGGAAAATTGGTGGGCAGTGGAATATTCTGCCGGACCCAGCGTCAGTTTGAAGTATCTGGATGAGATTATGAAGTATTATACAGCTTTGCATACCCAAAATATCCCCGTGGATCTGATCGGGGAAGAAGATGATTTGTCAAAATATAAGCTGGTCATCGCTCCCGTTCTCTATATGACAAAGCCGGGAGTGGATCAACACATACGGGAATTTATAAGACATGGAGGGACATTTTTGACCACGTTTTTCAGCGGCTATGTAGATGAGAGCGACTTGGTAATTTTAGGGGGCTATCCTGGAAGACTGCGGGACATCTTGGGGATCTGGGTGGAGGAAACAGATGCGTTGCCAGATACGAAACGAAATCGTTTTCTATATGGAGGGCAAGAGTACAGCGCAGAGCTGCTTTGTGATATTATACATTTGGAAGGAGCACAGTCGCTGGCGGAATATCAGGAAGATTTTTACGCCAATACTGCAGCGGTCACCTGCAATTCATTTGGTGAGGGAAACGCATATTATGTGGGAACCCGCTCCGAAGAAGCGTTTTATTCTAGAATTGTGAGAGAGATCTGCCAACAACAGCAGTTAAAGCCAGCAGCAGAAGTTCCATCAGGCGTGGAGGCGGTGGAACGGTTCCGGGATAAAGAACATTACCTCTTCTTGCTAAATCATAAGGAGGAGGCAGAACAGATTACAGTATCAAAGGATTGTCAGGACCTGCTTGCCGGGATTGATTACCAGGCAGAGGAACAGTTCGAACTTCCGGCAAAGGGCGTGGCTATTTTGAAATGGATGGAAAGATCGTGAGGGTTTGATATGATTCTGTTGAGAGCAAATAATGAATTGAGGACCGTGTTTGGCCGCATGTTGAAAGCCATGAAGGTAAATGTGGCTTGGACTGGGAATTTTGTAGTATTAAATAATTTTTTGATTTTATCAGGAAGCGTGCGCTCCTTAATTTTTAATTTTGACAATCGCAAAGTGATCACCAATGTGATTGAGCTGCCGGACCGGGAGGAAGACATGGAGCCTGTAGAAGGCAATCAATTTCTCGAAAATGTGCTCAACATCGCATTATATGCATTCGGAAAATGGGGAGTCATCAAAGGAATCCGGGTGGAGCAAGATTACAGTCAGCTTAACGGGCTGTTTCAAACAATTTTAAAAGATATGAAGATTACCCCGGGATTTAGGGATGATAATTTCCGCTTTTATAAAGACAGCGTTCAGATTACTTATGAAGAAGTGGTACAGGCGGCAGTGGAAGAAGGAAAGCGTAAGGCTCAGGAGGCAAAAGAAGAGAGAGAAGACGCCGAATCGGAGGAACGCCTCGGTCTGTGGCATAACATATGCTGGGAAATGGAGCAGCGTACATTTGCAAGAAGTGAGCTCACCACTTATGAAAAGCAAGCTGCACGGTTGGGGAATAACTTTTATCGTTCTGGATTTCATTGCCCAGAATGTGGAGAAAAAATGTTTTTAGTCGTCTATCCGGAAGGAAAAGAATATCTGGTGGAGACACAGGAGGGAAAGGTATATCTGGCGAGATGCTATACCTGCGCCCAGTGTAATAGCTTCTATACGCCAAGACCAGGGAAACTGCTGCAGGAGGGGGATGCTTATGCCCTGAAATTTGGCAGCGATCAGACAGCTTATGAAGATTACCAGGAACTTTTGGGAAGCACAGGGGAGCGCACCACCAACTATCATTTTAATGAATATGAATGGCAGCGGGGAAAGACGAAAGAGCCGGAATCCATAGAACGTGCCTGTGCGGAAATGGACGATATGGAAGAAGAGGAGCTGCTTTTGCTGGAAGAAAAACTGGAGTCGGGATTTTATCCTTTGAAAAAATCTCAGCCTTACCTTAGAAGAATCCAGGAATTACTGCGCAGAAAGAAAGAACTCCGTGCGTCTTGGAATAAGACGCATCTTTCTGATGGCGAAAGAGAGAGCAAAGGTCATTCGTTAGAAACAAATGACCAGAAAAATTCTGGGAATACTTCAAGCAACGCCTGGAAGAAAAATCAAAATGCAATGCCAAGCTTTACGAAAGATGCGGCGCCTGCTGAAAAGAAACAAGATATTTCTGGGAAAGAAAAAAAAGATGCCGAGGATAAAACAAATGCAGCGCACAACAAAGCGGCTTCTTCTGATCGTGGCAGTGCAGAACATTCACAAGAAAACTGGGTGGAGGATAAATATCAAGCACGGATGAAAACCATAGAGCGGATGTCTCTGCGTCAGCTACAGGAGCTAAAAAAGCAGGTGCAGTCTGAGACTAGGCTTAATGCTGCAAGAAAGTCTGAGTATAGCGACAGGATTGCGAAGGCGGCAGAACGCAAAGAGATCGAGGAGATTCGCCAAAAGGCCGCAGGATGCCGGGAAAAGCCGTATGCTTTTATTGCTCGGGCGATCGAGGAGGTAGAGAAATCTAGGGCGCCGCAGCAGGAAAAATCAGAAATATTAAAAGAATTAAAGGAACTAAAACAACGCAGGGCAGAGGTGGAAGCCAAAAAGCTTGTGGAATCTGCGCCTTCTTCCATGAATCACAACCAATATCGGGTGTTTCAGGAAAAGCTTGCGCAATATCATGATATAGATATTGCTCCTTACGTTGATGCGCTGACTGAAAAACGCAGGCAGGCGGGCAAGCTGGAACTGGATAACATGATGCGGCGGGTCAAAAGAAGCGATAGGAAAGGCCTTTTGAACATGCAAAATCAACTCAAGGAAGGTTTTTCGGAGGAAGACGCTGCTCCGATGCAAAAAGAGATTGAACGAAGGCTTCGGGAACTGGATGAAGCAGCGATTGACAAGATTTGTCCTAACATTATGGGAATGACGTTTGATGAAGCGGCAGAGGCATATGAGAAAATAGAAGGAGGAGCTTTCCTTCCAGAGTTAAAGACAGATACGCTTGAGATGATTGATAAACGCCTGACCAAGCTAAAAATGGACGAATGCGCATTGTTGGTGGAGAAGCTAAAAGAGGAGATGAAAGGCAGAGTCAAGAATACGCAGCGGCTTCATTATTACGACGTGCGCAGCGTAATGCGGGGAGACTGGGAACCAGCGGAAGCACAGTTGGCAGCATGTGCCTTGAATACATACGCCGCAGACAGGGGACGCTATGAGTTTCCGATTTTGATTTGCGATTCTTCGGGAAGGATGACAGGAAAAGAAGGCTTTCTTTTGACGCCAGACCATATTTATTATAACAGCACTTTTAACAGCGAGAAAATTCCGGTGCGGGCAATCACCAGTATTTATGGAAATACAGGGATTTTGAACCGTGGATTGTATCTAAACCGAGGAAATGGCGCTAAAACGAAGATTCCAGGCGGCATACCATCCAAGGAACTGGAAGCTTTTGGGGAAGTGCTGGATCATTTTGTGTCGTATCTACAGGAGAAACCAGAGTCTAGAAGTATTTCCTATCTGGCAAAAGCGAAGCACGATGTGAAATGCTGTTATCGGTGCGGCTTTACCTATCAGGGCGGAAATGTCTGCCCAAAGTGCGGCAACCAGGCAAATCAATAACCATCACCTGGGCAAAGAATAAAGGGGTATTTCGCACGAATATATTCACTTGTTCAAAAGGTCTTGCCGCTTTGCGGCAAGGACAGAATGCGCAAAATCACTCTGAGAAGCTAGCTTGCCAAGATAATTTTTATGCATTTTGTTTGCATTGCGTTGCAATGTAAACATTTTGAACAAATTTATGTTAGTGCGGCAGCCCCTCTTTCTCTTTCCTTATCCAGCTTCTAAGCGGATTCACCTGTTTGGCACGTTCCATGATATCTTCCGCATTCTGCAGCAGGTATTGGCTTAATTGCTTCGTTTCTTCAGCGGTAAACCCGGAAGATTTTTCAATGTTGCCGGAGGGAAGAGTGCCTTCCGCAAAATCTTTACCCCGTTCAAATGAGATGCGGACGATTTTCTGTCCTTTCTGCTGAATAATTCCAGAATAAGTCATTTTAAATTCGTTGGATTGTCCCATATGTATTCCCCCTTGCTTTAGATAATGAATCAAAGAAACAATGTTTAACGTCAAATACCCCGCAGTAAACTGGCAGCGCACGTGTTAGCGTCAAAAGTACTTTTATTCAAATTATCATAATTTGAAAAAGTATTCAAGTCAAAAACGGTACTTGAGTTTCCATATTTTGCATTTTTATAGGATCAAAGTGGGACTGTGGCACGGATATATTCGCTTGTTCAAAAGGTTTTCATTGCAAAGCAATGCAAACAAAATGCGCAAAAATCATCTTGGGAAGCTAGCTTCCCAGAGTGATTTTGTGCATTCTGTCTTTGCCGCATGAGCGGCAAGACCTTTTCAACAAGTGAATATCTTAGTGCGGCAGCCTCTTTCGCATAAGGACCCTGATCTTCGTTTCTGTCTCCCTATGCCTCGTCAATCGCCTTTCCAATATCATGACGCATATACTTATTGTCAAATTCCACCCACTCTGCCGCCTGATAGGCATTGGCACGGGCTTCTTTCAAGTCCGCCCCTTTCGCCGTAATGCCAAGCACACGTCCGCCGTTGGTAACGATTCTGCCATCTTTGAAAGCCGTGCCTGCATGAAAACAGTAATAGCCCTCTTCTGTCTCAAATCTCTCCATGCCCTTGATTTCAAATCCTTTCTCATAGGACACCGGATATCCCTCGGAGGCAAGCACTACGCAGACTGCCGCATTGTCTTCAAACTGCAGGTCAATCTCGTCCAGCCTGCCCTCGACGCAAGCTTCCATTACTTCCACCATGTCATTTTTCATGCGTGGCAGCACCACCTGCGCTTCTGGATCGCCGAAACGCGCATTATATTCTAGCACTTTCGGGCCATCCTCTGTCAGCATCAGGCCAAAGAAAATTATTCCCACAAAGGGACGCCCTTCTGCCGCCATGGCGTCCACAGTAGCCTGATAAATATATTTTTTGCAGAACTGGTCCACTTCTTTCGTATAGAAAGGACTGGGGGAAAACGTTCCCATTCCTCCGGTATTCAGTCCCTGATCTTTATCCTTTGCCCGCTTATGATCCTGGGCAGAAGACATGACGCGAATCGTTTTTCCATCTACAAAGGATAACACGGAAACCTCTCGCCCTGTCATAAATTCTTCCACTACCATATGGTTTCCGGCAGAACCAAATTTCTTGTCCTCCATGATCTCCTTGACGCCCGCCTTTGCCTCCTCAAGATTCTGGCAGATGAGCACGCCTTTCCCAAGGGCAAGCCCGTCGGCTTTCAGCACAATGGGCATTTTTGCCATTTCCAGATAAGCAAGCGCTTTTTGGGGATCGTCAAAGGTCTCATACGCTGCTGTCGGAATGCCATATTTCTTCATAAGGTCCTTGGAAAATGCCTTGCTGCCTTCTAGGATAGCCGCATTTTTGCGGGGACCGAATACTTTTAACCCTTGCGCTTCAAACGCATCCACCACGCCGCCAACTAACGGATCATCCATGCCGATAATGGTAAAGTCGACTTGCTTTTCCTTTGCAAAGGACAAAAGCTTGTCAAACTCCATCGCTCCAATCGCAACGCACTCTGCGATCATTGCAATCCCCGCATTCCCCGGCGCGCAATAGATCTTTTCCACTTTCGGGCTTTTTGCCGCGCTAGCTGCAATCGCATGTTCACGTCCGCCGCTTCCTACAATCAGTATTTTCATCTCGTCCTCCTTTTCTCCGTCGCCGTTTCTCACTGTCTCGAAATAACTGCTTTGCCATCCACGACTTTCACCCTGCCGCTGGCTATCAGATTAATTGCAAGGGGCAGTATCTTCCATTCCGCTTCTTCCATCACGCGCTGTTGCAGTTTTTCTGGCGTGTCTCCATCTTTGACCATCACTGGCTGCTGCAGGAGAATCGGACCAGTATCCGTTCCTTCGTCCACAAAATGCACGGTTGCCCCTGTTACTTTGACGCCCCGTTCCAATGCGCCCTGATGAACCTTGAGCCCATAATATCCCGTTCCGCAGAAAGAAGGAATCAGGGACGGATGGACATTGATAATCCGATTGCGGTACTCCTCAATCATCTGTTTGGGCAGCACCACGAGAAATCCGGCAAGCACGATCAAATCCGGCTGATAACTATTTACCTTTTCCAAAAAAGCCTTATTAAAGCTGTCACGGTCTTTGAATTGTTTCGGAGAAATGCAGACGCCGGGAATGCCATGGTCATTTGCACGCTGCAGGGCATAAGCTCCTGCATTATTGCTGATAACTGCCCGGATCCTGGCGTTTTTAATTGTTCCATCTTCAAGAGCGTCCAAAACCGCCTGCAAATTTGTTCCCCCGCCAGATACACAGACGATCATGTCTAACATAAAGTCACTCCTTTTTCTCGATCCTCCACTCTGCCGATCACATAAGCTGTCTCCCCTGCTGCCTCGATTGCTGCGACCGCTTTCTCTGCATCCGCCGCATCTACGCCCAGCACCATGCCGATTCCCATATTGTAGGTATTATACATGATCTTTTCCTCGACTTGCCCCTCTCTTGCCATCATACGGAAAATGGCAGGCACTTCATAACTGTCCTTTTTGATCACCGCATGTTTTCCATCTGGCAGCATCCGCGGTATGTTTTCATAGAAACCGCCTCCAGTAATATGACTGCAGGCTTTTACCCGCACGCCTGCCTCCCGGACAGAACGCAGAGCCTTTACATAAATCTTCGTCGGCGCAAGCAAAGCCTCGCCCAGAGTCTTGCCCAGTTCTTCATGATATGTATGCAGCGTTTCTGAATCCATTCTAAAGATTTTGCGCACCAAGGAAAATCCGTTGGAGTGCACGCCGGAGCTCGCCATGCCGATCAGCACATCTCCTTCTTTGAGATCTGCCCCCGTAATAATGTCCTTCTCATCCACCACGCCCACGGCAAAGCCTGCCAGGTCATATTCATCCTCTGGATAAAATCCCGGCATTTCCGCCGTCTCTCCGCCGATCAATGCAGCATTGCTCTGCATACATCCTTCTGCGACGCCGCTTACGATCTGCGCAATCTTTTCTGGAAAATTCTTTCCGCAGGCAATGTAATCCAAGAAAAATAACGGCTCGCCGCCTGCGCAGGCAATATCATTGACGCACATCGCCACGCAGTCAATTCCAATGGTATCATGCTTATCCAGTAAAAAAGCAAGTTTTAACTTGGTTCCCACCCCGTCTGTGCCAGAGACCAAGGTCGGCTTTTCCATATTTTTAAATTTCTCCATAGAAAATGCGCCAGAAAAACCTCCAAGATTGGTCAAAACCTCTGGCCTCATGGTGCGCAAAACATGCTTTTTCATGAGTTCCACTGATTGATAACCTGCTTCAATGTCAACGCCTGCATTCTTGTAATCCATGATTCTTCCTCCTGTTCTATATGACGCGCACCCGCAATCCCCTTTCTTACTGCTTTCGCAGCCGGTGTTGTGGCAGCCGCATATAGTTTCATCCACATCAGTCCCATTGATCCATTTGTAATTTTAGTAATCTTTATATCCGGTCTCCTGCAGCCTGGCATCCTTGGCTTCTACCTGCTCCTTTAGCTTAACAGAATATGCCTTAAGCTTTCCAAGCACCACGTCGTCGGAAGTGGCAAGGATCTTGGCTGCCAAAAGACCCGCATTGGCTCCGCCGTTGATTGCCACAGTGGCGACTGGGATCCCAGAAGGCATCTGCACGATAGAATACAAGGAATCCCTTCCTCCCAAAGACGTAGTATGCATGGGAATGCCAATCACTGGCATCGGAAAGATCGCCGCACACATGCCAGGAAGATGGGCTGCCATTCCGGCGCCAGCAATGATCACCTTAAAGCCTTTCTCCTCCGCCGATTTTGCATACTCAAAAAACACGTCTGGTTCCCGGTGCGCTGAGATAATTTTCATTTCGTATTCAATTCCCAGCTCTTCTAAAATATCTGCCGCCTTTGCCATCACAGGCATGTCCGAATCGCTGCCCATGACAATTCCTACTTTTGCCATCATGTACTCTCCTTTTTCTCTCCGCCGTATCTATCCCGCACAGACAGATTGTTTCTTTTCTCAAGTTTGTATTTAGTTCCAGCACACATTTTAGCATATTACCACCAAATGTCAAAGAGATTTTCTTTGAGTTTCCGCATTTTGCAATTCATAGCGCCAAAAGGTTTCCATCACAAAGTGATGAAAACACTTTGCACATGAAAGCGCTCTGAAAAGCTAGCTTTTCAAGCACTTTTTGTGCAAGATGTCTATGGTGCCAAAGGCAGCAAGACCTTTTGGCGCTATCAATTGCAAAGTGCAAAAACTCAAAGATTTTCTCTTTTGACGCCGCCGCAAAAGCCATCAGGACTTGCTCTTCCTGCCATGTGCAAGTTCAAGCAAGGGCTGATTTAGCGCTTCTGTGCCAGGAACTACAAATTTTCCGTCACAAATCACATCCACCCTTGTCCCGTCATGCCTGATCACCGTGATCTTGTCCAGTTCGTCATAGGGAATCGTAATATCCGTATGACAGTTAAAATAAGCTTTCTGGGGTTCTGACTTGCGAAGCCTGGAAATCTCGTTCTCCCTTGCCACAATCTCTTTGCCATCTGGATTAAATACCGCAACATCTTCCGCCCAGCTATAACAGGTGTCTCCCACGGCAAAATGTGGCCCTGTCTTCTCCGCAATCAAAATCGGAAGCTTTCCCTGGATCCCATATTCTCTCCCCATCTGATAAGCAGTGGTATTGGTACCAATGGCGAATTCTCCTAAGGGGAGCGTGTCATGATGTTTTAGTATATGCTCTTTCAAAAATGCCTGGTTTTCTTTTTCTGTCTCAAAATTGCTGCAAGCGTAGTCGGTAATCATGCCGTCGGCAAATTGAAGCTCCAAATCTACATACTGATATCCGTTGAGGTAAGCTTTGGTCACGTGAAGACGCCCATTGGTCCCTGCAAGCACTGGAGAGGTAAATACTTCGCCGACCGGAATATTTACGTCCGCCACGCAGTTCTCAAAAATGGTTTCTTTTTGAGGATCTTTCAAGCGCCACAGCGCCACCGTCAAGTCTGTGGAATTGCCATCTTTCCCCGTAATATGGACATATTTTCCCTGATCCAGCACGTCAATGATTTTCTGCTGCATCATTTGATACTGTTTATAATCCAGGGTATTCAGCTGCACCGTTTTTGCAAAAATTTCTTCAAACTTGTCCCCGATTGCCGGGATCGGATAAGCGATGATCGTAAAGCTGCGCTCCTCCCCTTTCATATATGCGTTGGTAATCTTCATCGACTGATTTGCATAATAGACGTTCAGTTTCTGTTGCTTTTCCTGGAACTGCCAGGCAAGCGGCTGATTCTTCGGCTCAAAATCGTCCTCTCCAAACGTCTCCACGACCGCCGGTCCTGCATACCATGCAGCTCGTTGCTTGCGATTTTCATAAGCCGTCTGCAGCGCTTCCAGACGCCGTTCCACTAATGCCTTGTCCAGATACGCCGCTCGGTCAGACTTGTGGTCGTATTCATATTGACGATTCGGCGAAGTGCTTTCCACAAAACGGCTGCCAGGCCCCCGCCCAGATAACGAAAGCTCATTTCCCCGAGACACCACGGGAGAAAGCCCCATTTTCTGAAAATTTTTCACTGCCGCGCGCATCATGCGCTCAAACCCTACTGGATAGCGAAGATCCACATATTTTTTTCTAGACAAGTCTTTTCCAGTAACTTCAAATCCAATTCGATATCCCTCTGTATAAGTATCTGCCATGGCTTGAATCTCTTCCTCTGGCATATGGTTTAAAAACTCCGCCGTCTTGCGCTCATTTTCCGTAATATAAAGCCCATAACGATACAGATAACTCAGTTCAGAAAGATCACTGTCCATGATAATCCTTACATGAAAATCTAGTTCTGGCCCGCTTTGAGACATTACGCTGATCTCCGTAAATATTTCACTATAATCATGGAAAAACCAATAGATAATGTTGCGGATTTCCTCCTCTTGCGGCTGCTCTTGCTGCTCAAAGCAGTTGTAAATCTCCACCAACAGCTCCCCAAAGACCGTCAGCTCGTAATTCCTGCCCTCAAAAGCAAAAGGAATCAGGGAACGGATATCCGCATACAGCAAGCCAAGAAGCTTGCCATAAGCTTCCCCAAGCTGATTTGCCGCATAGGCAGGATTCCCATAACTGTTCTCATAATTCTCTGGCAAAATTTCCTGGTAAAGCTCCTGATTTTTGCGCTTCCATTGCTGCTGGCTCTTCTGTTGCCATGCCCCCAGGTAAATCTCTTCTTCCAGCCTGCATAATTTTTCTAAAAAAGACGCCGTGTGCTGAAAATATGCCAAATAGGGACGGCTTACCGTCTCTTCGGACTGTATCTGCTCCAACCGTTCTACAAGCAAAGGAAATCTCTCTTCAACGATTTCCCGGTACGGCTGCCAAAATTCCTGATAACTCATAACAAAACCTCATTTATATTTAAAATAGCAAAACATGAATCTGCAAATCCCAAGACATAAAATTGATATCTTAAATGACATGCACTCTGTTGCATCCCATTAGGAATAAAAGCCTAATACATAAACTGCAACCCAGCCTGCAAGCATGATTCCAGAACAAACGCTTCCCAAGACAGAAAACAGCTTATAATCTTCTCCCCGCAGGCTCGAAAGCCCCAGAAGAAACGAAGCCGCTGTCAGAATCAAGGCAAGCACCCCTGCGCTTCCCATATATACGCTGCTATTCCCCTTATCCTGTATAGAAAGCACGATCATTGCGATTGCTGACAGAAACGACAAAACGGCAAGCCCTACAGACGCCTTTCCTAACTTTGAATGCTTTTTATCCGCAAATTTATAATTATTCTTTTTCTTTCGTCTCATAGTTTCCTCCATTCTGTGCGCTTTTCAGCACAAACAGGTAGTTCGTGAAAGAATTATCAAATTCTTTCACTCTTTCCTCCATGCTGTGCGTTTTTTAGCACAAAAAGGCTGTTAATAAAAGAACTTATTAATTCTTTCACTTTTTTTCCTGACCTCGTTCATCCAGAAAAAAATCAAACATCCTAATGCTCCTCCAATTGTATTTAAAAGCAGGTCATCCACGTCAAAGCTTCCTACTTTAGATACTAACTGGATCGTTTCCACCATAAGGCTGAATTCGAAGCTGAAAAATGTGGTGTAAAAAATAGATCTGCACTTCGGGTGCAGAACAGGCAGAAAAAAGCCAAAGGGAAAGAATGCCACAATATTGCCTACCAGGTTCAGCAGCACCGCTTTGGTTCCAAGCACATGACGGTATTTGATAAACCGCCCGATTTCTTTAAATAATTCCAGATTATAATGATACGTCCTGCCTTCAAACGTACGCCCAGTACTCTCTGCAAAAAACAAAAAATATGTCAGGCAAATAATATACACTCCGAACATGACTTTGCTGCATATCCGGAGTATTTTCTTGTAATCTTTTTTCAATTTTTTTACCCTTAAAAAATGATATCTGATTTCCTTTTCAACATTCTTGCGCCGTTGATAATGGCGAGAACTCCACAGGTAATGCCAGTCACTAACATGACAATGCCTATCGCAATGTTTCCAGCCCCTGCCGCAGTCATGGCTTTGTACGTTTTTTCATTCATAATGTACTCCTTATCTCACTCCATATTGGGCATAGTAACGGTCAATTGCCGCTTTCATTTCATCATTAATATATATTTTTCCTTTATAAGGCTTATTATACAAATATTCCACTACATCTTCCATCGTCACGATGGCGTTTGCATCAAAACCATACAATTCTTTGATTTCCTCCAAAGCGCTCTTTTCGCCTTTCCCGCGCTCCATGCGGTTTAAGGATACGATCAGTCCCTTGACTTCGATCTTCGCCTGGGCGCGGATGATGGGTACCGTCTCCTCCATGGATTTGCCGGAGGTAGTCACATCCTCGATAATCACCACTTTGTCGCCGTCTCTTAGCTTGCTTCCCAGAAGAATTCCGGTATCTCCGTGATCCTTCGCTTCCTTGCGGTTGGAACAATAGCGGATTTCCTTTCCATACAGCTTGCTGTATGCCATGGTAGCGGCGACACATAAGGGAATTCCCTTGTACGCTGGTCCAAACATGACGTCGAAATCATCCCCATAATGATGATGAATCGCCCTTGCGTAATACTCTCCCAGCTTCGTAAGCTGCTCTCCTGTCACATAAGCCCCAGCATTCATAAAAAACGGAGAATTCCTCCCGCTTTTTAACACAAATTCACCAAACTTCAGTACCTGGCATTCTACCATGAATTCAATAAATTCTTTTTTATAACTTTGCATGTATTCTGATTCTCCTTATTTGCACGACCGTTAGCACAGTCACATAAGCCGCCTTGGCAGTATCATTTCTTTCGATATTATACCATCAAACGCTACCACTTTCAACTGACAAATCTGCGAGAACAATGTTTCTCCTTTGACAAGAATCTCTGTATTGACCAAGCCGTCAATTAGTATCTAAAATATTTTTGAAACCTTTTTTCCAAAATTCGTATCTAATGGGTATAAGAAGCAAAAATCATTCGAATGATAACATAGCTGCGAAGCTATGAAAAGGGGGCCTAACCATATGCAAATGTTGATTGAAAAAGCTGTCCAGGGAGATGTAGAATCTTTTCTTGAATTGATGAACATTAATTCTCTGGCAATGTATAAAGTGGCGCGCGCCATTTTAAGTAACGATGATGATGCTGCAGACGCAATCCAAAACACCATTCTAAATTGTTTTCAAAAATTGCATACTTTGAAAAAACTAGAATTTTTTAAAACCTGGCTGACCAGGATCCTGATTAATGAATGCAATCGCATTTTACGGCATCATCAGAAAGAACATCTTCCTGGAGAACTTCCAGAAGCAATGAAACAGGATCCAGCAATTGCAGAATTTGAATTCAAAGAGATGCTCAATCTAATTGACGAAAAATACCGTCTGGTCTTAGTTTTTTATTATTTGGAGGGATTCAAGATTCCAGAAATTGCAGAGTTTTTAGAAATGAATGAAAATACTGTAAAGACGCGTCTTGCCAGGGCAAGAGAGCAGATTCGCACCGCGTATCTGGAAAAATAACATTTAGATTCTAAACGCAGTATAAATTAAGCAAGGAGGGCTTCAGATGAAGAAACAAATAAAAATCACGCCATCAGATCAAACACAATTGGATCATACGATTAAAACAACATTGGATGCTACGTTTCCCCTTCCGAAACAAGTGGAAGACGCCAAAAACGAAGCATTTGAAAAAATCCGCACCATGGCGGCAGACGCACCAAAAACAGAAAATCTAGATCAAGCAGACGCACCGCGCAAGCAACAAAAAAGCAAGCGTAATCCAAAGAAAGCCCGAAAGCTGTTCTTCCAGGGGCTTGCTGGGGCAGCAGCGGCGGTAGCAGCTTTCTTCTGTTTTTTCATGACAAATCCTGCCGTAGCTGAACAAGTCCCTATCGTGGAACATGTATTTGAAAAGTTGGGCGCAACTCTGGAATTTGCCGGAGATTATGCGAATCTGGCAAAACCAGTCAATCACGCTCAAACAGGGATTGAAAGCGTGTCCGTCAATGGAACCACTGTCACTCTTTCCGAAGCTTACTGTAATGAGACTACCCTTTACCTAGGCATTGTGGTTCACTCAGAAGAAAAGATCCCCGAGACATTCCGTGACCTTGACAGCGGCAAACCAGTGATCCAGCTAGACGCACTGGTGGACTTTGGCTTTGACTCCGAGGAAGGCATTCACTGGAGAGACGGCGGAGACGAATACATTGACGGCGCGATGCTGGATGATCATACCTTTGCCGGAGTGATTCGCTTTGAAATGGGGCAATATTTTTCCTTTCAAGGTACTGACATAGAAGTGCCAGAAAATTTCCAGGTAAAACTGTCGCTTGCTCAATTTTTTGGAACAAAGCTGGTGGATACCCGTCCTGAAATGCCATGGGAGATCAGGCAGAAATACGAGGCTGCCATGAAAGAAAACGGCCTTGGCTTAACGGATGAGGACTACATGCAGTTCACAGAAGAACAAAAAGACATCGAACATCAGCTCTTCAATGATATGTGGAATGCATATTATGAAATATATCCTGACAGATTACGCTACCCGAACCAATATGACAACTGGTTTTTGGACGGACCTTGGGATTTCGATTTCGAGGTGTCAAAGAACAATGAAAACGTCATCCACAAGGAAGTGAACGATCTCAATGAAAACGGCCTTGGCGTGATCTCCGCTACGAAGACCCCGATAGCAATTTCATTGGAGATGGAACAAAACTTAGATTATTTTGTGGCTATACTCGATGCACAGGGGAACTTGATGGGGCAAAACGTTGCCGGCTGTCAAAATACGGCTTCGATCAACGGATTTGACACTTCAAAAATCTATGTTTATTTCTGCGAATATGTAGAATATATGGATGAGCTCAAAGGTTACTGGTGGTCTTCTGACTATGAACAAAAATCGAAAGAAAAGACGTTTAAACAGCTCCTTGACGAGCGTTCCGTACATCATACAGAGATTACCTTTGAGGAACCTCAAACATAACATCATCAAATAGGCATTGCCGCAGATCGTAAAGTCCGGGATATGGCGTTTTAAGAAAAAGCGCCATATCCCGGACAAAATTTGGTTCCTATTTCTCAATGCAATTCCCGGGTAATATCTTTCAGCCAGCCAAACTTCTTATAATGAGCATAGACGACGGGAATTTTCCAAAATTCATCGAGGCATAGTATAAAATACACTGCCATAGGGGGAAGCTTCCAGACAAAAGCGCTTAAAAATCCCAAAGGAACGCTGATCGCCCACATAACAATGCTATCACAAATCATTCCAAACCTCGAATCCCCCCCTGCCCTAAAAATCCCGGTAATCAGCAGCGTATTCATCGCCTGTCCCACGACATAATAAGCGCTGATCCACAACATGAAATCCAAATAGCCTGCAGCACGTTCCGTCAAAGTAAAGCATAAAAATACCAACGGGCGCAGCAGCAGGATCACAAGTCCTGTAATGATTCCAATGACAAGCGTCACCTGACAGGATTTTCTCGCATCCTCTTTTGCTTCTTGAATTTTCCCCTCTCCAATCTTAATGCCAAGCAGCACCGAGGCCCCGGAACCCAGAGCAAAGCACAAAATCGTACACAGATTGCGGACCGTGGTGGCGACAGAGCTTGCCGCCACCACGTCAGCATTCATATGTCCCATAATTACAGAATACATCGAAAACGCAAACGTCCACGAAAAATCGTTGATCATAGCTGGAAGAGAATATTTGCAAAAATCTGCAAACAGCAGCTTATGCCTGCCAAACATTATCTTTAAGTCAATTGCAAACAATTTTCCTCGCACTGCATCTAAAAGACAAAGCGCAAGCTCCGTCACCCTAGCCGCCGTGGTACCGATGGCGACGCCGACAACCCCCAGCCTCGGCGCCCCTCCCAGTCCAAAAATAAATACTGCATTCAGCACCACATTCAGAACAAGCGCTACAGAGCTGATCACGGTGCTTAACTGCGCACGTTCCATGCTCCGCAGAGTACAATGGTACACCTGGGAAAAGCTCATACATACATAAGAAACGCCGACGATTCTAAGATAAGATGCACCTATGCCCACTAGCGTGCCGTCGTCGGTATAAATCCGCATCAGCGAATGAGGCATAAAAACCGCCCCCAACGCCAAAATCAAGGTAGTCACAAATGCAATCTTCGTTGCGATTCCCATCACTGCCTGAATGGAGTCAGTATCTTTCTTGCCCCAATATTGAGATGCCAGCATCACCACGCCAGATGAAATCCCAAAAAAGAAGCCAGACAGCAAAAATTGAAACTGGTTTGCCAAAGAAACCGCCGATAATTCTGTCTGACCCACATATCCGAGCATCAATACGTCTGCGGAATTCACGGCATTGGTAATAAAATTCTGTATCGTAATGGGAATTACCAAGGAAGCCAGTGAACGGTAGAAACTCCTGTTTTCTGCTTTCATCTTATGAGATCCTTTCTGCAAATCTGCAAAGAGCCCGCCTGCGGAACCTTTGCAGTCTCAGAACCGCAGACATTTATACATTAAACCGGAATAATATCACGTCTCCGTCTTTTACGACATATTCTTTCCCTTCTAAGCCAACCAAGCCTTTTTCCTTTGCCGCAGACAGAGAGCCGCAGTCTAGCAAATCCTGGTAATTGACCACTTCCGCCCGGATAAATCCGCGCTCAAAATCCGAGTGGATCTTGCCCGCCGCCTGGGGCGCTTTGGTTCCTTGGCGGATGGTCCAGGCACGAGTCTCGTCCTCTCCGGAAGTGAGATAACTGATTAAGCCTAAAAGACTGTAGCTTGCTTTGACAAGCTTCTCTAATCCAGATTCTTTCAGGCCAAGCTCTTCTAAAAACATGGATTTTTCCTCGTCATCCAGCTCCGCAATCTCCTGTTCGATCTGAGCGCAAATCACAAATACCTCGCAAGCTTCCTCTGCGGCATTTTTGCGCACCTCTTGCACGAATGCATTCGCTGCGCCGTCATCTGCAAGATCCTCTTCCGTCACATTTGCAGCATAGATCACCGGCTTTGCGGTCAAAAGGTTATATTCCTTAAACCAGTTCTCTTCGTCCTCGTCTTCAAGTGCAAACGTCTTGGCAAGACCGCCCTCCTCCAGATGTTCCTTTACCCGCTGCAACATTTTTAATTCTTTCGCCTGGGTCTTGTCCATTCTGGCGCCTTTGCTGGTCTTTGCGATTCTCCGTTCTAAGATCTCGATGTCTGAAAAAATTAATTCCAAGTTGATCGTCTCGATATCACGCACCGGATTGATGCTTCCATCCACATGAACAATGTTGCTGTCCTCAAAGCAGCGTACCACATGGACAATGGCGTCCACTTCACGGATATTCGATAAAAACTGATTGCCCAATCCCTCTCCCTTGCTGGCGCCTTTCACCAGTCCGGCAATATCTACAAATTCAATTACCGCCGGAGTGACTTTCTTAGATTGGTACAAATCCCCCAATTTTTTCAGACGTTCATCTGGGACAGTCACGACCCCTACATTGGGGTCTATCGTGCAAAAGGGGTAATTTGCAGATTCTGCCCCCGCCTTTGTCAGTGAATTGAACAAGGTGCTCTTGCCTACGTTGGGCAATCCTACGATTCCTAGTTTCATTTTATCTCAATCTCCTTTGAATTTTCTTATATTTTATAAGGTTTTCGCCTTTCAAGGTTTTGGTTACGTACCAATTTACGTACCAATTTTTCTAAACTACCTTGAGAGACGCCGCAATTTTTTCGATTTCTTTGTGCTTTTCATCTTCTGTCGTGTGAACATACAGATTCATGGTTATACCTATATTAGAATGTCCAAGTATCGTCTGCAATGTCTTTGGCTTCATACCGCCCTCGATACATCTGGTGGCAAATGTATGCCGCAATACGTGCATGGAAAATCTCGGAATCCCTATCTTGTCACACTGTTTAAACAACATGGTGTCATACGTACTGTTTTTGACTGGCGTTCCCTTTCTACATAGGAAAACATAGTCTGACCATTCCATTGGAATTACTTTGACTTCAAGATTCTTCTGTTTCTGTCTTCGTAGCATATCTATCGCTTCATCTGTCAATGGAATTGACCGATACCCTGATTTACTCTTAGGTTCTCCGATTCTCCACTCTCCAGTAGAATAACGATATTCCATAGATCGGCTAATCGTCAGGGTACGGTTATCAAAATCAATATTTGTCCATTTCAAGCCTACAAGTTCTCCCGTTCTAAGCCCTGTCTGCAACAAAAATTTGTATTGGTACTCATATGTATTTCCTACAATGCCCCTTACAAACCTTTTCTGCTGCTCCAACGTCAACGCTTCCTTCTTCTGTGTAGGCTTTCCGATATCAGATTTTACCATTCCATTACAAGGATTTTTCATAATCACATCATTCTGATACGCATAATCAAGCATATTAAACAATGTTATCCTTGCCTGATAAATAGTAGATATACGATACCCTTCATCAGCCATCCGATTCATGATCATTTGACATTGAATCGGTTTTACTTCTGATAAAATCTGCTTTCCAATCACAGGATCAATGTTACGTTCATAACGCTCTGTATAATTTCTTACCGTGTTTGGGCGCACTGTCCGCTTCTTCATGCTAATCCAATAGTCAAACCACGCCTTTACCGTCATTTCTTCCAGAAAATTCAGATTACTATGTTCGTCCTGATACTGTGAATCTGCCAGCCACTGTCTGCACTCTTGCAGTTTGCGGAATAGTTTCTGTTTCCGTTGTCCATATTTAGTAGTAAACCTACCAACATAGAACCCGTCAGATCTTTGGCTTATTCCAACGCCAAGCTCCTTTCCTTTTAAGTCCTTTCCCATAGTAAAAGCTCCTTTCAAAAAAGAGCCTTTACACCTATGTTAGTATAGCATATCAAGGCTCAAAAGTAAATCATTGTATTTCTATATTTCCAATGTACGGCTTAAAAAAAGTTCAAATTCTCTACGTTTTACAAGTTTCTTTTTCCCCACATACAGTACAAAACTACAACTTGGCATCTTTAATAATTCTTCTATCCGATTAATTCCGATATTGGAATATTCTGCCGCTTCCTTAATTGTCAAATTAGCTTTCTCCCAAATTGGTACTTTATCTATGTTATAATTGCCCATATTTTCAACACTCCCCTCTATCTATCAGCTTTTTTAGGCGTTCCATTTTCTGCTGTGCCGTTATTTTGCGGAAATCGCCGCCCGTAAAGCGGACAGGCACACACATTTCAAGCAGCCTGCCATAAATGCGTGCGTGTGACACGTCCTTTGGATTCCTGAGCTGCTCCAGCGTAAGGTTCGTTGTTGCAATCAGCGGTTTTTTGCTGATATACCGACTGTCTATCACGTTGTAGACCTGCTCAAGCCCGTATTCCGTACCCCTCTCCATGCCGAAATCATCAAGGATAAGCAGGGGATAGGAGCAGAGCCTTACGATGTATTCATTCCTGTATTCCGAGCCGTAGAAAAGGTTGTTCAGAATCGTTGCAAAGTTCGTCATGCAGACGGGTATTTCTTTCTCCATGAGGGCATTGGCGATACAGCCAGCAAAATAGCTTTTCCCCGATCCGACATTCCCCCACAGTAAGTAACCGAGGTTTTCAGACCGCACCGTTTCCCACTTCTCCACATAGGAGTGTGCTTTCCCTATCTGCGGGCATTTCCCGTTGTCATTTTCAAAAGTCCAGTGACGCATGGCGGGATTGGAAAAGCCTTCCCGTTTCAGACGTTCCACTTCGGCATTGTGCTTTTCGTCCGATTCCCTTTTTTCCAGCCTTTCACGCTCTGCCCTGCGGCAGTCACATTCAGACGGGTGGCGGTCACGCCCGAACAATGCCTTGCCTTGTGGGAAATAGGCTTCTTTCGGTTTATGGCATTTCCCACAGTGCAGTAAACCGTCCTCCCCTATGTAATCCTCCGGCTCCTGTGCAGTGTCCATCATATTCAGAACCTTATCCGTTAAACCGTTCATAAGCTGTCCTCCTCACTGTATGAATAATCGGGTATCCCCTTCTTTGGCGCTGTTTTGCCAGTGTCCTCCTGCGCCCATTTGTAAATCGTGGCGGCATGGTTATTGTACTGTTTCCCGCTTGAAGCGATATGTAAAGACAGGCGGTCAATGTAATATTCCCACTTGTCAGGCAGTTCCAATTTCAGACCGCCAATCTCCGCATCAGAAAGTAAAACATTATTAAATCTCCCATAAGCGGCGTGGGCGGGCGTTCCGTTCTCTCCCTCTCCCTCTTTCTCAATCTCTTTATCTCTCTCTATCTCTTTCTCTCCCTCTACGCTACAAATCTGTTTCAGATTGTTACAAGCTGTTTCATTCGTGTTACATTGTAACAGCCTGCCCTCTGTGTCAGACTGTTTTTTCCGTTCTCTATGTTCCCTCACACGCATAGCCGACGCTGTTTCCGAACCGATGATTGTCGGCACTTCCGTAAGCTGGTACTCGTCATCATCGCCGATTTCTATCAATCCATGCCGCTGTAAAAATGCAAGAGTCAGCTTCACATTCTCTGCGTCCTCGTCAAGCGCAAGGGCAATCTCCGAAGCAAAGTTGTCCTCCACGCCCTCAAAATAAAGTTTCCCCTCGTCCTTTAGTGACAGCAGCATCATTTTCAGGTAGATAATCGTATGCGTATCGCCGCCCGCTATGGAACGCAGCTTCTTAATTCGTTTGTCTGAAAACCAGTCCGCTTTCAGCTTCAGCCAGTAATATCTTTTTGCCATAAATGCCTCCTTAAACGCACAAAAAGGACAGCCCAGACTTTTCCCATAAGTCTGTGACTG
>OFFG01000291.1_pt1 | contig 46683 bp, 40 predicted proteins | sample 1521331 | NCBI WGS metagenome assembly OFFG01 (sample SAMEA3504129, study PRJEB24116) | mouse gut metagenome | biome: mouse gut; feature: mouse-associated habitat; material: faeces | place: Denmark | collected 2011 | reverse complement strand
TGCCGGGCAGATTGGGGACTTTCACCCGTTAGAACGTGTGCCCACCGGGCACACATAAAAAGGGAAGCGGCTGCACGTCCTGGCGCAGCCGCTTCCCCTGTATCAATCTTTATGCAGTTTTCAAATTATTCTATCGCACACCATGCTCTGCATCCCAGTCCGCATTAGCCTTCTCAACCTTCAGATTATACATGATAATACTGATCAGGATGATCGAGATCATCGGAAACCACAGATACATGAAGTTCAGCATGTTGAGCGTGGATGCCGACTGCTGCGCCGCGTTCGGCACGTAACCGCTGGCTGCCAGAAGCATACCGGAGATCGCCGAGCCGAGGCCGCCTCCCACCTTGATTCCCAGTGAGGAACAGGAGAACATGGCTCCTTCAATATGCTTGCCCTTCGTGCGCACCGTGTACTCGGAAGCCGCCGAGATCACCGCGTTGATATCTCCCGTAACCGGGCTGGTGCACAGACCTGCCAGCGCAGAACTGATAAGCATCAGCGGGATGATCCCCAGATAGCCGCCGATGATAAAGCCGATGCGGAATATACCCGCCATCACATAGCCGTAAAGGTTAACCTTGTACATGCCTTTGAACTTCTTTACCAGCGCCGGTGTAAACGCCAGACCGATAACCATCGGCAGCATCTGCGCCATAGAGAAAGTTCCCAGCATTGCCGGATTGCCGATCACATACGTCATGTAATAGATACCGATACCGGCGATACCTGTCTGAATATACATCAAAATATAGAAAGCTGCGATCATCAGGAAATATTTATTGGCGATCAGGAGTTTCAGGGATTCTCCAAAGGAAATCTTCTCCTGCGGCTCTGATTCCGTAACTTCTACGCCTTCTGTCAATTCTTCCTCCGACAGCTCTTTTACCGAGAAGACGGAGATCGTATTCACGATCAGAGCGATCACCGCATAGAGAAAGGCTACCGTTCTCCATCCCGTGGCGCCGCCGCCGAATTTCCCCACCAGTCCTACCGTGACCGAAGCCACTGTCAGGTTTGTCGCCAGAGAGAACATAAAGCGGATGGATCCCATCTGCACACGCTCATTGCCGTTCTTCGTGATCAGGGAAGTAAGCGACGCATAGGCAATATTATTGGCCGTGTAGAAGATTGCGTTCAACAGTGTGTAGGTGATGAAGAAATAGGCATATTTAGCCGTTTCACCCAGACTTTCCGGAATCGCAAAAACCGCTACCAGCAGAATACAGTTGCCGATCTGTGACCAGAGCATCCAGGGACGCGCCTTACCCAGCTTCGTGTGTGTCTTGTCGATCAGATTGCCGAAGAATACGTCCGTGATACCGTCCGCAAACTTAGAAAACATGATCAGCGTGCCGACGATCCCGGCATTCAGCCCTACCGTATCTGTCAGATAGATCAGCACAAAGCTGGTCAGCAGTCCATAGATACAGTTTGCGGCCAGATCTCCCGAGCCGTAGCCTATCTTGTTATACCATTTCAAATATCTTTTGTCTCCCATGCGTTTTCTGACTCCTTTCTTAGCGCCGGTGCATCCGCTGCCGTGCAGCAGATGCAAACAAATATTTTATGAAATTATTATATTATTTTTAATTTTTACGGCATATGACGAAAACCAACCGCCGGGCCGATTCGGGTGTGTCCATTCTCAACCTGACTGAATGCGATGAGACACTTTATATGGTACTTTATCTACCACTTTATCTGCCGTCAGCACTGCCTGCATCAAGGCAGGCCCTATTGCCACTCTACAGGCTGATCACCGTCTCTGTGAGATCTTCCTGTGCGGAGCTGGAACCTACATAGATCGGATAATCCATATGCTCTAACTGCCACTCGCGGTAAACCGGATTATACCATTTCAGCTTTTCAACTGGCGTGACGATCTCCACCGTCTTCTCTTCCCCCGCCTTCAAGGATACGCGGGTAAAGCCGCGCAGCTGTTTCACCGGCCTGTCTACTGCGGAATTCTGGAAGCCCACATAGAGCTGCACTACCTCGTCGCCATCCCTGTCACCGGTATTCTTAACCCTGGCCGTCACTTTCAGACAATCTTCTTCCACTGCTGCCTTCGGGTCAGAAATATCAAAAGTGGTATAGCTTAAACCGAAACCGTAAGGGACCAGAGGCTTCACGCCGTTTTTCTCCAGACGGGTATAGCCGTGGTAATACTCATAGTACTGGTCTGTTGCCTCCCAGTCCACATGCGGCAGATCCTCTTCCGCATAAGGAACCACATAGGGAAGCTTACCCGACGGATTCACATCCCCGTAAAGGATCTCCGCCAGCGCGGTGCCGCCCTCCATTCCGGGATAATAAGCCATGATCACGGCATTCACACAGTCATACCACTCTGTCATCATGATCATATTGCCGCCCACCAGGACCACCGCAGACTTCTCATTCACCGGGCCTGCCTGCTTCACCAGCTCGATGTCTTCTTTGTGCAGCCCCAGGCCTGACTTCCGGTCGCCGCCCATGGAACCTGTATAGTTCTCCGCCTCATTCTCGGAGATAAATTCCCCTTCGTCGTCATGGTCATAGCCCACCACGAAGATGACCGCATCGACGCTGGCCGCCAGTTTCTTCGCACTCTCCACATCGACACCGTCATGGAACAGCACTTCACAGTCCGGGTTCGCCTTCTCCAGCCCTTCCTTCGGCGTCACCACGTAAGGCGGGCGCACCCAGCTGGAACCATGGTCACCGATGACCGCCGTGTCTGCCAGCTTGCCGATCAGGGCAATCTTCTTCGTCTCGCTCTTTTTCAGCGGAAGCACCTTTTCATTCTTGATCAGGGTGATGCCCTTCTGTGCCGCTTCCTTCGCCACCGCGATATGCTCTGCACAGCCCACCACAGACATGTCGTATTCTTTGTGATCTTTATCAAAAGCAAGGATTGTCCGCACGATGCGCAGCGCCGCTTCATTGATACGCTCTTCCGGCACGAAGCCGTCCTGTACCGCCTGCACCAGACGCTTCCCAAAAAACTGCGTCCACATCATCTCCATATCCTGACCGCCGTTGGCCGCCTCCACCGTATCCCGGACGCCCCAGCAGAAATCGGACATCACGAAACCGTCGAAATCCCATTCTTTCTTCAATACCTGACGCAGCAGATAGTTGTGATGACCGCAGTGCACGCCGTTATACCGGTTATAAGAACTCATGATACTGGCTGCCCCTGCGTCCACACAGTCCTTAAAGTGCGGCAGATATACCTCCTGCTCTGTCCGCTGGTCACAGGTCACGCTGCACTTGAAACGCGCATTTTCCATGTCGTTGAAGGCATAGTGTTTCACGCATGCCATGATATCCTCATCCTGCACGCCCCGCACCAGTGCGGCTCCCATCTGGCCGATCTGATATGTCTCTTCGCCGTAAGTCTCCTGACTTCTGCCCCAGCCCGGATTATACGGCATATTGATGCATACTCCCGCAAAAAGATTGCCGCCAAAAGCCCGCACTTCTTTGCCGATGCAGTGTCCCACCTTCTCCTCCAGAGCCGTGTCAAAGGTAGCTCCCCTTGCCATGGAAACCGGGAAACACGTAGTCTGCCAGTTGCCGCATACCACGCCCCGCGGGCCGTCCGCAAACAGCATCGGCGGCAGGTTGTATTCCTCCAGACCACCCGCCGCGTAAGGCGTCACATTATAATGATTCTCTTCACTCTCCATCGCTTCTGCAAGGGCCGCCAGTGCCTCTGCCGTGGTGGTAGTAAGATCAATATTTCCACTCATCAGCCATACCTTCTGCTCCAGCGTCAACTTGTCCACCAGTTTCTGCGCTTCATCTGTCATGGAAAGACGATATTCTTTGGTTGCTCTCATGTGTTTGCTCCTTTCGATTTTGGTTAAATTTTATACTTTTGTCTGATTATTTTGTCTGGAAACATCTTCGTGATATTTCCGTGTACGTTAACGGTTGTCTCATTATAAAAACGGATTGGCGAAAATGTCAATCCGTTTTCTGTGTGAAAGTATATTTTTCGTTATAGTGCACAATCTTTGTTTCCCCAGCCGGACTCTGTCCTCTTAGCTTCTCGTCCGTTAACGTGCACGGCCGTCAGCTTTATCAGGATTTTGCACAAATGCTTTCCGGCGGAATCCTGATCCGTTCATTTTCAGAGATTTTGTGCAATATGTATACTCAGGTCTGTGTAACACATCTTCTCTTTCGGAAGCGTACCATAGGCAAGATACTGAAACAGTATCTCCAGAGACTGCTCCCCCTGCTTCTCCGGCTCCTGACAGATCGTAGCCGAAACACTGCCCTGCCTGATCAGTTCTTCCATATCCTCCACAAGATCATTGGTTATGATCTTCACCTGACGCTTCGCATCCATCTTTGCAACTGTCCGGCAGATCTCATAATCTCTGGGATTCACCACATAAACCACATTCACATCCGGATATCTGCGAAACATTTCCCGTACCGAAGCCTCGTTCTGCTCCTGTTCCTCCTCAATCTTACAAATATCCAGAATCTTCATCCCCGGATACCGCTCCGCCGCTTCCCTGCAAAAGCCCTTTATACGCTCCCTGTGGCTGGTTGCCGCCTCATTCCCCTCCGAATAAATGCACACTCCGGCGTCCTCACCCCCGACAAGCTCGGCAAGTCCCGCCGCCAGTCTGCCGGCCTGCTCATAGTCACATCCCACATATGCAAGAAATTCCTGATCCGCCATATAAGTATTATAAAAAACCACCGGTATCTCAAGTCTCCGCGTCTCTTCCATATATGCCCGTACATCGGGCGTATCCATGCCAAGAGTCACGATCCCGTCCAGCTCCCGCAGCATATGCCAGTATGCCGATTCTCTGGAAAAAGAAGATTCCCTGCTTTTTCCCACCGGGTAGAAGTTCACCTGCACACCGTATTGTGCCAGCTCCTTCGCCTTCTTCTGTGCCGCGCGGGCCACATGTTGGAAATAGGGATGGTATTCCACACCAGGAATAAAAAAACCGATCTTCAGTTTCTTCTTCATCACCGCTAATCCCTGAGCCACCTGATTGGGCCGATAGTTCAATTCCCGCATAACGGCCTCTACACGCTCTTTCGTCTGTGCATTCACCATACCCCGGTTATGCAGAACGCGGTCAACCGTCCCGATCGATACCCCCGCCTTTTCGGCAATCTCTTTGATCGTCGCCATGCTGTCATTTCTCCTTGTTTTCTGCCGCTGCATCGCTGCTTCTGCCTGTAATAGATTTTGATTCCTGCGGTCTTGTTTCTCCGGCTGTGATGTCTGCAGGTTTCTCATTTGGAAGCAGAGAGGACAGATCTTTTTTACGCAGTTTATATTGTACCATAAATTGCCCGCTGCGCTACTGTTCTTTTCGGATATTTCCAGCATTGGCAGAAGAAGAGCATCCTTTCCTACCACTCAGCGATCGTCCCGTCATCATTACGCCAGACAGGATTCTTCCATGTTTATATCCATTCCTTTCGCTCCGCTCAAGGCACAAAACGCCATGAAAAGGGTTTTCGTGCCAAGCATTTTGTGTTATAGTTAATCTAATAATTAGGCATCCCGGTATCAATGGCTGATGCACCCACCCGTTAAGTATTGATATGCAGGTGGCCTCTTTTCAAAGGTGGGAATACCGTAGAATAGGTTCACTATGTGAGCCTGTTTTTTGTGTCTTATTGCCAATTTTGGCTTAATTTACTATTTTTCAACCTTTACATCCTTTCTCTGCTTCCGCCAGCCGCTCTTCATTAACCTGTACGCCAAGTCCCGGCTCTCTGATCAGTTCTATAAATCCCTGATGATAACGGTATATCTCAGGGTTGGAAATATAATCCAGGAGATCACCGCCTTTATTGTAATGAATGCCAAGGCTTTGTTCCTGAATAAAGACATTTGGCGTACAGGTATCCAATTGAATACAGCTGCCCAGTGCTACAGGCCCTAAAGGACAATGCGGAGCTACGGCTACATCATATGCTTCCGCCATGGACGCTATCTTCCTGCATTCCGAGATTCCACCCGCATGAGAAAGATCCGGCTGTATAACATCTACACAGCCGTCCTGCAAAAGCTGCTTGAACTCCCAGCGTGAGAACATTCTTTCTCCGGTGGCAACAGGGGTTGCCGTAACCCTGGCGATCTCCCGCAGCGCTTCATTATTCTGGCTTAAAACCGGTTCTTCCAGAAACATCAGATGAAACTGCTCCAATTCCTTCGCCAGTACCTTTGCCATAGATTTATGTACTCTGCCGTGAAAGTCCACCGCAATATCCATCTGACCGCCCAGCGCATCCCGAATCGCCGCCACCCTCTCACACACTGCCTCAATCTTGCTGAAATGATCGATATAGTGCATCTCCTCCGTAGCATTCATTTTAACCGCCGAGTATCCCTGCTTATGAGCCTCCAGTGCCGCTTCTCTGACAGCCGAAGGCCGGTCCCCGCCAATCCAGCGATACACTCTGATCTTTTCCCTGCAGGCCCCTCCCAACAGTTCATAGACCGGAGCCTGATAGAACTTTCCCTTGATATCCCACAGCGCCTGATCGATCCCGGCAATGGCGCTCATCACTTCAGGTCCGCCACGGTAAAAACCGCCTCGATACATGGCCTGCCAATGATCTTCGATCATAAATGGATCTTTACCGATCAGGTAACCGGCAAATTCTTCCACTGCCGTTCTTACCGTATCGGCCCGCCCTTCAATAATCGGTTCCCCCCAGCCTTCCAGCCCGCTGTCTGTTACGATCTTAAGAAAAAGCCATCTGGGAGGCACCTTATACATCTTTATATGGTGTATCTTCATATCATCGCATGTTCCTTTCTATCATTAACGACGTTAGAAATTTCGTTTTCGGCCTTGCAGGTGCTTCCGTATAGGGCTCCTGCAAGAACCGGAAACAAAAAACTGCTCCCGGGTGCAAATTTATCGCTGCACCCTGCCTGAGGTGTTTCCGGCTGCCAGAGTCTCTACTTCCGCCAGAGAGACCAGATTAAAATCATGTTCTATCGTATGCTTCAAACACGAAGCCGCGGCCGCAAATTCCACCGCTCTTTGCGGTTCATAGTCATTATGAAGCGCATAGATCAGACCTGCCGCAAAGGAATCTCCGCCGCCTACCCGATCTACGATCTGCATATCATACTCTCTCGAAAAATATGCCTTCCCTTCCCCATACAGCATCCCCGACCACAGATTTCTGCTGGCTGACAGACTTTTACGTAATGTGACTGCTACATGAGATATCCGGAAACGCTCCGCCACTTCCTGCGCTGCCTTTCTATATCCTTCCGAATCCAGACTGCCCCCTTCAATATCCGAATCTCCTGCATGAATTCCAAACACATCAGACAGATCCTCCTCATTGGCAATACACACATCCACAAACGGCATCAGTTCTCCCATCACTCTACAGGCCTCCTGCCTGCTCCACAGTTTTTTCCTGTAATTCAGATCACAGCTTATCGTAACCTGCCTTTTCTTCGCCGCCTCACAGGCTTCCCGGCATATCCGCGGCAGACAGCCGCCAAGGGCAGGCGTGATTCCTGTGAAATGAAACCAGTCTGCGCCTTCCAGTATCCTTTCCCAGTCAAAATCCCCGGGCTGCGCCATCGCAACAGAGGATCCGGCTCTGTCGTAGATTACTTTAGAAGGCCTCTGGGAAGCCCCTTTTTCTACAAAATAAATGCCCAGACGGGGGCCGCCGTAAACGATCCCGTCCGTATCCACGCCGAAACGCCGCAGGGCATTGGCCGCACTGTGTCCCAGCTCCTGATCCGGCAGCCTTGTCACATATGCCGCGTCCATTCCCAGCTGGGACGCGTCCACAGCCACATTTGCCTCCCCTCCGGCAAAACTGACCTCCAATCGGTCAGCCTGTACGATCCGGCCATGCCCTTCCGGATTCAGCCGCATCATCAACTCTCCAAAGCATACCAGTTTTCCCATATCAATACCCATTCCTTTCCCGCAATCGCGAATTGACAGCTGTAAGGCACAGCTTCCGTGTTATCCGATGACACCCGCCTTATATGCCCTGATCTCCATCACAATCTGCTCCGCCAGATCTTTTATTTTCTCAAATTCATTCTGCAGGATCCACTGTCTGTTTACAAGACTGCCGCCAATTCCTACACCGCAGGCTCCCGCCTCCAGAAAGCTTCTCACATTCTTCTCATTCACCCCGCCCACCGCAAGCAGCGGAATATGTCCCAGAGGCGCTTTGACTGCCCTGATAAAGGACGGCCCGCCCACATCTGCCGGAAAGGTTTTAACAAAAGCCGCACCGGCCTTCCATGCCTGCACCACTTCCGTGGGTGTCAGCGCTCCAGGTATCGCTGCCATGCCCTGTTCATTTGTCAAACGAATCAATTCTGTATCCAGATGCGGCGATATAAGAAAAGATGCCCCTGCCCCTTTTGCCAGCGTCACCTGCTCTTTCGTCATTACAGTGCCCGCTCCCACGCAAACCTTATCTCCCAGATGATCCCTGATAATGCGGATTCCTTCCAATGTCTGTTGCCAGCCATCCCCGTCTTTCTGGTCAAAGGTCACTTCGATCAAAGAAATCCCTCCATCATACAATGCCTGCGCCAGCGCAGCACAGTGTTTCGCCTCAATGCCTCTGACAATCGCAATACAGCTTTTCTCTTCTATCTGTTCGATTACTTTTTTTCTGTCCATTACCATTCCCCCATCGCACCATCCTCTTCGAAATAAAGGATTGGATTTCTCCACTTTCCGTCATAGGCAGATTCTTTCAGACTCTCTTCATCCACCTCAAATCCAAGCCCGGGTTTCTGCGGAATTTCAATATATCCGTCTTTCACAACAAAAGGCTCCTTCAGAATTCCCGCTCCCAGATCCCGGCCTTCCGCATGGGTCGGATGCTCCTGCGCCACAAAATTGCCGATGCAGGTATCCACCTGCAGACAGGCCGCCAACGCCACAGGACCGAGCGGATTATGCGGAGCCACCGCCATATAATAATTATCTGCCATGGCTGCTGTCTTCAAAGCCTGCAGAATTCCTCCACAGTGACACAGATCCGGCTGCACCACATTGACTGCCTGTTTCTCGATCAGCTCCCGGAAACCGAATGTAGTAAAAAGTCTTTCCCCGGCTGCCGTAGGCGTCACCGATGAAGCTGTGATCTTCCTCATCACGTCCACATTCTCCGGAAGTACCGGCTCCTCGATAAACATCAGATGAAATGGTTCCAGCTCCTTCATCAGCACCGGAGCCATGGCCGGCGAGATCCTGCCGTGGAAATCTACGGCGATATCCACGTCCTTTCCGGCCGTCTCGCGCATTACCGCGATTCTTTTTACGATGTCTTCCATCTTGGAAAAGGTATCGATAAACCGGATCGGCGGTGCAACCATGGAGGTCTTCAAAGCTGTGAATCCGTCTGCCACACGTTTCTTTACCCAATACCGGATCTCTTCTTCCTGTGGATCGTCTGCAAAGGGCGTCACATGCGCATACATCCGAATACGGTCTCTACACCTGCCGCCCAGAAGCTGCCATACCGGTACACCCAGCATCTTCCCCTTAATGTCCCACAGGGCCTGTTCAATTCCGCTGATGGCGCTGCAGATCACAGCCCCGCCTCTGTAGAAACCGCCCCGATACATTTTCTGGTAAATATATTCCGTCCGCAGCGGATCTTCACCGATGAGGATCTCGGCAAACGCCTTGACAGCCGCCTCCACAACAAGCGCCTTACCTTCCAGCGTGGGTTCTCCCCATCCTGCCAGGCCTTCGTCGGTCTCCACCTTCAGAAGCATCCAGCGGGGCTGTATATGATAAATACAGATATTCGTTATTTTCATCACACTCTCCTCGTATTCTTTCCTACCCTTTGACTGCCCCGGAGGTCATTCCAGCAATAATCTGTTTCTGCATTGCCAGATAAAAAATCACCATGGGGAGCATCACAATACACATGATTGCCAGCATTACCGACCAGTCCAGACTGAATTCACCGATGCACTGATGCAGTTCCAGGAGCAGCGTCAGATTCCTGCGCGAACTCAAAAACAGACTGGATAAAGTAAAATCGTTCCATATCCACATCGTCTGAAAAATAACCAGCGTTGCCGTAGCCGGCCGCAGCAGCGGAAACACTATCTTCCAAAACACCTGCATGGGACGCGCACCGTCGATCAGCGCAGATTCTTCCATGTCGATGGGAATCGAGCGTATAAATCCCTGATACATGAAGACGGCAAAAGAGACGCCCGACGCATATACAAGGATCAGTCCGCTTTTCGTATTGATCAGATCCACTTTCTTCATCACAGAAAAAATCTGTACGATCAGCACCTGGGTCGGCACCATATAGCCGATCAGGAAATAAACCGATAAGAAATCCGTGATCCGATTCCGGAATCTGGTGATCGGATAGGCCGCCAACGCTCCCAGAAACACAATCAGCGCTACGGACACCGCCGTGATCAGACAGGAATTCCAGAAGGATTGAAAGAACTCCATCTGTCGAAACGCTTTCACATAATTATCCAGAAACAGCTCCTTCGGAAAGCTCCACGGCTCTTTCAGCATTTGACTGTATGGCTTGAAAGAATTCAGGACCATATAGAGCAGAGGACTTAAGAAGAGCAGGGTAAAGAGCAGAAGCAGCGCCTGAAATACGAATCCATATAACTGCTTTTTTTTCAACATACGTCATCCTCCCTTTTTCTGGAAAAATAAAGCTGTACCAAAGACACCGCCATGATAACCGCGAAGAACACCACTGCCATGGCCGAGGACCTGCCAACCATTTTTTCTCCAATACCCGTTTTGATAATCAGCTGCGTCATGAATGTCGTCTTGTACCCCGGCCCTCCTCCGGTTAAGGAATACGGCAGCGCATAGATCTTCAATCCGTCGATCACAATAAGCATGGTACTGATCGTCATAGCCGGCGCCAGCAGCGGAAAGGTAATATAACGGAACAGGTTTTTGCCGGAAGCTCCGTCAATTTTCGCCGCCTCATAATATTCTTCCGGTATCCCCTGCAGCCGTGCCAGGTATATACAGGCATGCCATCCTGTCAGTCTCCACACATTTGCGAAGATCACAGAAAACATGGGAAGAACGCCTCTTGACAGCCATCGGACCGGTTCCAGTCCAAGTCTGCCAATAATAGAGTTGATCACACCGTTTTCCGTAGGGCCGAAAAAAAGTTGAAAAATATAGCCAATAATCAACACGCTCGGCACCGATGCGAAGAAAAAAGCTGATCTCACAAAATTTCTGCTTCTGAAACCCGCATTAAACACCAGTGAGAGCGGAATTGCCAGCAGCGTAATGACAACGGCGTTAAAGAAGCAGAAGACAAAAGAATTCTTCAATGCCGACAACATGGATTCCGACTGAAATATTTTTATGTAATTCTTCCATCCGACCATCTCTACCGTCGGTGAATATCCATCCCAATTTGTAAACGAATAGGCAAAGCTCAACAGGATTGGTATGATCAATAAGATCGTATACAAGATAAAGGCTCCCGTGATAAAGGGAGCAAATTTTCTGAAAAATCTGGGATTCAGCATTTTTTCCTCCATTCCGAAGCGGCACAGGTTCTCACCGGACTTGTTCGGTTTGTTATATCCAGGACGGGCAGCATGGCGTCCTCAGCGCTGAGCGTATCGGCGCCATGCTGTCTGAATGATTTCCTGTTGTTATTCATCCTTTAATTCTTTCAATTTGTTCTGCATTTCTTCCATGAAAGTATCACAGTCAATATCTCCCAATAACAGCTGCTGGCTGGAAGCGATCAACTGCTGCTGCAGCCCGGTTCCATAAGCGCCCCAGTTTCCCTGCGGAATATAGACACTGATCTTTCCTTCCGAATACTGCTTTGCAATATCTGAAAGAACAGGATCCACATCTGATTCAATGCCGTCCATGCCGATTACATAACCGTTCATATCCTGATACAGCTGAACAATATCGTCTCTCGCTATAAAATTCAGGAAAGCCTCTGCCTCTTTGACATGCTCCGTGCCGGAACTGACAGCCATCGCACAATCCACTGCACCATAAGCCACTTTTGTCTCTCTACTCGTGCCGGGCATCGGGAAGAACCCAATCTCAAATTCCGGTTCCAGCATCTGCACTTCCTTCAAATGGCCTGCATGGCCTGCCAGAAGTCCCGCATTGCCGGTGGCAAATTCACTGAAAAATTCCTGGGAACTGACACTGACAAGATCTTCTCCCACATATCCGGGCACGATCAGATCATTATACCATTTCTGAATATAAGGTCCCCATCCGTCTGCAAAAGTCTTCGTCCCGTCGATCACCTCCTGATGGTAATCCGGATCTGTCACCAGATAATCGTTCATAAAGGGACCAAGAAAGCTGTCCCAGAACCATTCTCCTCTCTCGATGATCGGTCTGATCCCGTTATCCTGCAGCGTCTTACAAACCTGTAGAAACTCATTCCAGTCAGCGGGCGCCTCGATATTCAGCTCGGTAAAGATATCTTTGTTATAGAAGTAACCGCCAACCCATGTAGTAGGTGCAAACCCATAATATTTTCCGTTTGACTCATAAGTATTCTTATTGGTATCCACCAGTCTGGATATCGCCTCCGTAGAAGATAGATCCGCACAATATCCATTTTCGATCATTTCCGTCTTATTCTCCGCTGCAATATAGAACAGATCCGGAATCTCACCCGTGGAGGTCAGTACCTGCATCTTCTCCAGATAATCCGCTACCGGAGCAGCATATTGAAACTCAATCTGAATATCCGGATATTCCACTGCAAAAGCATCCAGGATCGGCTGGAATTTTTCCTGCGGATACCAGGCAAGAAATGTCAGTGTACATGCCTCCAGTCCTGTCTCTTCGGAGGCCGGTTCTGTCGGCTCAGTGTCTTCACTTTCCTGTTGTACTTCCTCCTGTGTCTCCTGCGGCTGTACCTCCGGAGTCGGCTCCGCCTGTCCTGCCTGTCCTCCACAGGCTGTCAATGTCACTGCCATCAGGGCTGCCATACATAACGCTGCTGTTTTCTTTTTCATAACCTACCTTCTTTCTATAGTTTTTGTGATAAAGCTTTATCCTGTAAACTTATTGTATCAGCGCCGCATCTTCCGTAAAATGACAGATAAAAGCAATCCTTGTCATATCCTGCCCTCTTCCTTGTCTTTTTGTCTTATTCTTGCCAAAAACGATTCTCCGGCTGCCTCTCTTCTCAAAATCTTTAATCGAAATGCAGTATTCCACGTGACAAGCCACTCGGACACGCCGAAATAATCTCCCCGTTTTGTATGCCATCTGGTCTGCAGAAATCCTTCATCCTGACTGCCGGCCGGTCTTGTCTGCCCCTTGATCACCAGATTTCCGTCGGAAATGTTCTGCAGGCTGTTAACCCACACAGCCTCTCCACGTTCTCTCCAGATCCCATGTCCTGTAAGCCGCGCCAGTTCCTTCCACGCTTCGTAAATCTCCAGCCCATAGCAGTCCAGATGATGGTGCTGCACTGACACCGCCGTGCCGCCCCGGGTACGATATCCGATCTGTCCCAGAACACTTTCCTGAGGAAATACAACATTATAATGATACTGCCATGATGCCAGATAATAGCTGACTTCTTCTGCCGCTTTCAGATAATCTCCCTCCCCGGTTGCATGATATAACGCCAGTGCCGTTCGCAGGAGAGGAATCGCGGATTCCTTATCCACACAGCAGGTATCCAGCGCGCCGGCCGTCGTATAACCATAAGTCATAAATTCACCAAAGTAACCCGCAAACGCCCGCTCTGCAGCATGCAGAAAATCTTCTCTCCCGCTTTCTTTCCATCCTGCGCAAAGCGCCTCTGCCAGATAACAGCCCACCGTACCCTCCTCATCACTACAGACACCGTCGTTGTACCAGGCCTTGGCCAGTCTGCCGTCCTTCTTCTGACTGCCGGCCACAAAATCACAGACTGCAAGAGCAAGCGCACGATAATTTTCCCGCTCTGTTCCCAGTGCTTTCAACAGGTGGTATGCCTCCAGATATTCCACCACTACACTGTAAAGATTCACTGCATCATTTCGTTCTTCCCTGTTATCCCTGTTATCGCCATATTGTAATATGCGGTCGAACCGGCAGCGAAACAGACCATTCGGAAGCGGTCCTCTGTCAGCCCAACAGTCCAGAACCTCTAACCCCATGGCAAATGCCTCCTCATCTGCCGCAAACACAGATTGATACAGCAAAGATACTGCAAGAGAAGCATTCTGTCCCACCCATCCGATCTCCAGATAGTCACGCTTCTGTTCCCATCGGTTCCCGTTCCAGCTCAGCCCCATACAAAATCCCGTAAACCCCGGCTGCCTGAAGAAAATACTGTTTTTCACGAATCTTATGCCCAACTGCCATACGGTGTCTCTATCCAGACACGGTTTCTGCACTTCAGAGAACATATTCCAGGCCGCATCAAGGAAAAAGCCGTAATCATAAGCATCGCAGCGTCCGGACAATACAAGAAAGGCATGCAGCGTAATTTTATCATTCGACAGCCGGCAGCTTTCCCGATAGGTTTCTTCTTCATAACTGTCTCTGGCACAGTAAACCACAGGTCCCTCCTCTTCCGGAAAATGCAGCGTCATACACAGGCTTCCCGCCTCCCTGGTCAGTTCCGCACAGACCCCCACAGGATTGTCCACCGCTGCAAATAATCCCACCGCCGCATCTGCATTCTGACCGTACATCCCCGCAGGCACACCGCATCTGTGCCCGGCAAAACGCCACGGCTCTCCATCCCGGTACATTCCCCTGGGTTCTTTACCCTCGCCCCAAAAGTTACCCGCATAGTTTATACAGGGAATCATATAGAAATCCGCCGGCCTGCATAAGAGTATCCCCATCTCTATATTTTCTATAGAATTCCGGCCCTTTTTTATCCATATTGTCCTGTTCCATTCCCAGACATGCTCATCCTTTCTGCTCAGAACATCTTCCCACCTGTCACAATCAGGCCTGCGGATCCTGGCAATCATTCTGCCATCCTGTCTGATCTCATTTCCTTCCACACAAAAAGTGCCCATTTTCTTCCCTTCCTTTCCAGTCACTTCACAGTACCAGTCAAGTATAGAAAATGTGCACCTCTTATAAAATATCTTATAATCTTATTTCTTGCCAAATCATGCACAGCATAATTGCGCCGTGTCTATCCTTCCAATCTCATATACATCTTCTTGTAGGCAGACGGAGAAACTCCCACCATCTTACTAAAAGCCCGGGAAAAATGATATTCACTGGAATATCCGATCGCCCTGGCAATCGCATAATTTGTGTAATCCGTCCCTACAAGAAGCTCCTTTGCCTTCGTGATCCTCACCCTCATCACAAAATTCCAGATAGATTCTCCCGTCTCGTTTTTATAGATCTTCGACAGATAGCTTTTGGAAAGATGCAGAAATTCTGCCAGCTGCTCTATGGAGAATTCCTCCTGACAGCAGTGGCCTTTCACATACTCCTGTGCCCTGCTGATTACTATACCGGCCCTGCCCTGCTGCATCCCGTGACTTTCCAGCAGCTGCAGCCCTTCTTCCCAGATCTGTACCGCCTCCGAAAACCGCAGGATGTTCGATATTTTCTGCTCCAGAAGTTCAAACTTCTCCGCCATATCCTGTCTGGCAATTTCCTTCATCCATCCCAGACAATGCCTTACCTCCCGGATCACCGTCTCCCTTTCCGCTTTCCTTTTCCTGCATTCATCCCTCCAGTGTGCAAAATAATCCCGACACTTCTGTGGTTCTCCGGCCACAATCCACAGCATGAACTGCTCCCGCGATATCGGCTCAGCCTGCTTTGCACACTGCTCCCGGAACGCTTCCCCTCTGTCTGAGAAAAAAATCCCCTCCTGGTAAAAGAGTCCATGCAGCGCCTTCTTACTGTCCTGGCAAAGCACTGTCAGCTCGTTCGTCGCCCTTCCGCTGGCACCACAGAGAACCGTCTTCTCTTCTTTACAGTATTTATTCCGGATTCTGTCCAGACATTCTTCCAGCTTTCCTTCGTCTCCCGAACAAAGAAATACTGCAAAAAGTCCGTCTCCCACAAACAGTATATAGCTCTCCAGGCCCTGTACCGATCTGATGTCCTGCTCTATGAACACGATTTCACTTCTGACAATGGTCTGCAGGCTTACAACACACCAGAAACCTTCTCCTGTGATCTCTTCCGGCAGAAAATCCGTTTCATCCCGGTAAAGACGCAGAAGCTGTTCCTCCAGATATTTTCTCTTTAATTGAGCAAGCGATTCCTGCAGATACTGTATCCTGTCCTGATACCCCTCCCTGGAATCCAGCTCCTTCTGCACTTCGATCAATGTATTGAGAAGTTCCTCCCTGTTGATCGGTTTCAACAGATACCCGTTCACATTTAATTTCAACGCTCTCTGCGCATATTCAAATTTATCATAGGCACTGATGATAATGACCTTCACCGCCGTGTCCTGCATACGGATCCTTGTAATAAATTCAATGCCGGAAATATTTTCCATACAGATATCTGTAATGATCACATCCGGACTCTCACGATGAAATACTTTCATTGCCTCCGTTGCATTCTCCGCGGCTCCGACAATGGAAAACCCGTAAAATTCCCAGGGGATCAGCTGCTTCAAAAGATCCAGCATATATGATTCATCATCCACCAGAAGTACCTTTTTCATATCGATACCCTTTCCTTTCGCTTCATACAGCCTCAGATCCTATGAGGATGCCTTCAACCCATACTCATTTTATGACAATGTCATTCCTGGCTGCTGCTCTACAGGCAGCAGAAGCGTTGTTTCTGTAAATTCTCCTTCGACGCTGTCCATCCACACACCGAATTCGCCGCCGTACCGCAGCTTCAGTATCAAATTTACATTATTCAGTCCAATATGCTCTTCCATAGGTTCTGCCTTCTGCAGGCTGCTCCTGACCCGCCACAGCTTCTCAGATGACATCCCTCTGCCATTATCCCTGACGCATATCCGCAGATTTTTCTCACACACTTCTACGGTAACGGTAATCAATGCATGATTAAAATTTCCTGCAAATCCATGTTTTATACAGTTTTCCACAAGGGGTTCCAAAACCATTTTCGGTATCATGACCTTTGGAAGTCTGTCCTTCTCAATGATCTCATACTGCATTTTATCCTGATAGCGAAGCTGATAAATATCCAGATAGGCCTGCACATAATTCAGCTCCTCCCACAATTCCACCGTTTTTACTGTTTTCATGGAATAGCGGAGTATATAATTTAATTCGTTAATGATCCTGGTGACATTTTCCTGATTGTTGGCAAGCGACTGATACTCGATCAGCTGCAGCGTATTATACAGAAAATGCGGCGACAGTTGATTGATCAGCGTTTGAATCTGCGCGTCACGGCTTCGCAGCTCATAGAGATAATTCTCATTGATGAGCCGGTCTATCCTCTGGATCATATGCTCAATCTCAATACTCAATTCTTTCACATTCCGGGACTCAGAATAAAATGTGCCTCTCTGATCCGACTGCTGGCTGATCTTCATCTCTCTGATCATAAATGCAATGTTTTTTAACGGTTTCAAAATCTGCCCGCTAAGCTGTCTGGAGAAGAAGATGATAACGATCATGCCGATCACAATCACGCAAAAATCAAACCAGAAAATTTTCCTGACAAAACCGTTGAAATTATCATAGGGTTCTGCATAAACATAGGTCCAGCCGGTTACCTGCGAATGCACCTGTGTAATATAATTATCCCGGGCAAAAAGTATCTGCAGAAAATTTGCAGGTTGTTCCTCTGCGTTCTCATACAGCCCATCCGCCATTAATTCTTCTGCAGATATCTGTGTATTTCCCCGTTCACAGATCAGCATCCCCTCTTCATCCAGGATCAATATTTTCGCTTTATCTTCTTTGAGATTATGATCCAGAATTTCATTGATCATATCAGATTTGATATCACAGATAATGTAACCGATTCTGCTCTGCATACTGCGTACAGGCAGAATAACCGAATAGACTGTTTCATTCCCGGGCGGATGCATATAATACTCCGTCGCATGTTCTCCCACATAATAGAGCCTGACCGTTCCTTCCTGTATCTTTCGAAAATAATCCTCTCCGGTAAAATCAAAATCCCGCAGGAACTTGTCGGCATTTTCATTGTAAATATTATATTGAAACCCCTGGCTTCCCACTATTATGATATCATTAATGAAAGACTTAAAGGTCGTTATATTCTGCACAAAATCTTCTACAGCATTAGTACTGTTGAGCTTTTCACGGTTAGACATATTCGTATAGTTCTTCATCGCCCCGCGGATATTTTTATTTCTGGCCAGCATCACCATCGGCGTCTTTACATCCTCGAAATAATAGTCGATGGAATTCACTGCATTTTCCATACTGCCATGGATATTTTCCATAATGATTCGATTATATTGTCCGGAGGTGAACATAACGATACTGCTGCTCAAAATAATAATCAACAGTATAAATCCTATACTGATCTTCAGAATCAGTTCAAACTGCAGACTGTATTTTTTCATGTGTTAGTCCTGTATTTTATTCCTTCTTGCACAGTTTCCATTCATTAGCACATGTCCGGAATTTTCCGGATCAGGAGAAACGGTTCTCATATATAATGTATTGCACGTTGACAAGCATGTCAATCATATTGAGTTCCATACTTTTCACCATCATACAATCGTCCTGGCGGGCCTCCTCGACGATTATGAAATGGCTACCTTACTGTCATTCTACTTTTTCTGCTACCGCTTCTCTGCTCTTTCCCGTAATATGGATAAATTTGAGAAGGTCCAACTTTGCCGACTGCAACAGAAGTCAGCGGAATCAATGTTTTGAATACATTACCCTCTATAAACTCCGGCATTCCTCCTGAATACAATTTAGCATATTTATAAGTATTTCTCATGCCAGACCCAGGTTCATCTGCTAAAGATGTCTCACGAAACACTTTAGAAATAGACGGATTCTTGAAAAACGGCTCAAAACTTGATAATTCAAGCATGCCAAAACCATGCGCCCGACTCGCATTTTCTGTATACATACTTTGCTTTTATAATTACAAACTTGGCAACATAGGCAGACGAATAATCACGGTGAACCAGTAGATTGGAGAAAATTTCCCGAAGAATTTTGTCTCTGGCGCTGACGCTGTTTATACCTTCCAAATAAACATGTAACACGATATGCTCCCCTATCCGAACTTCTTCCAGCATCAAATAAATAGGTGGATATACTTTATTGGGATTATTAACTGCTGTAACAAAATCCTTTTTCATCTGATCCACTGCCTGTGGGGAAACCCCGATAAGTACACCATCATCATTCACACCAAAAAGAATATGTATATTTTCCCCATATTTAATTAATTTCAGGATTTCAGTCTCTGTCATTGGGAAGCCACCCCCTCTTTTAATGTCCTGAATCTCAATTTATGTTCTACTGCCACCCAGCTTTTATGCCCATTCCCATTCTACCATAAATAGCCTTCTACGCCACGGTTCCTTTGAATATTATAGTAAACTTACATCATGCTCAGCCGGCCGCATGGCCATCCATTCTGTGAAAGTCGAAGACTTTCATAATAAATATTTCTCAAACGCCTTCCGTGCATCCAGATGTACCTCCCGGAAAAACAGCACGATCCACACAACATAAGCTGCCACCGCAAAATAACCCGATATAAAACGGGAGCCTGCCGCTCCCGCCAGCATGACGGCCGCCCACACGAAAAGAGAATTCCGCATATCTCTCGCGATCCATGCTTTGTCGTACTTCTCCTGCTCTTTTTGCGGAATCGAATTGAATCCTGATACGAATCCTGCCGCTTTCTCCCTGCCCAGTCCAAACAGCAGCGCAAGCACGGCAAACACCACCGTCAAAACAAAACACATCCAAAATCCCAGTCTCATAGGTTCCTTCCCTCCCACCATAAAATTGCCCTGGCAAACCGTTTTGCCGTCTCATGAAAATGGCCGCCTTCGTTCCATTCCAGACAGACTTCTCCGCTTCTGCTCCGGTCATCTGCACCTTTCCGGCTGTCTGCCTGCTCCTCCTTCATCTCCCCTGCCGGCACCTGCCCCAGCTGCGATTCCAGAATCTGTCTGGCCCGCTCCGTGCACTCCGCCACTTTACCCATACGCGGATTTCTGCTTAACCGCTCTTTCTTTCCCAGAGAGAGATAGACGTTAACCTCCCGCCGCAGCGGCCTTTCTTTTTCCATAAATTCACAGAAACCGTCATACCACAGCGACCCGGAAAGACTGGCGATCCACCCGAAGCTGTCAGTCTGATAAAGCGCATAAAGCGCCGTCAGACCACCAAGAGAATAGCCCGCCAGCGCCGTATGCTCCGGCTCTGGTTTCGTCCGGTAATGCATATCCATATATGGTTTGATCTCTCCCGCCAGCCGGGTGAGATATGTCTGCGCCCTGCCCTGCGGCGGCTCCTCGTCTCTACGGAAGGCCGGCGCAGGCCACGGCGTGAAATCATCATTCCAACTGTCCGGTCTGACACAGAGCAGAATGAAATCCGTCCGGCCGCCTGCCCGTTTCACTTCCGCGAGAATCTCCTGCGCAGGTACCTCTCCGTTGACATAGAGCACCGGATACCGTATCCGCCCCCGCTCATAGTCCCCGGGCAGAACCAGATCGCAGCACAGCCCCGCAATCCGCAGTTGCTGTACCTTCTGCATCGACTGTAGCTGCTGTGCCTTTCGCATTCCCGCTGATTCCTGTATCTGCTTCACTGTCTGTGCTTCCTGTGCCTTCTGCATTCTCTCTACTTCCTGTGTCCCCTGCATTGTCTGGCCTCCTGCTCCACTGCCCTGATTTCCACAGTCTCTTCTCCACTTCCCATACGACCACCAGCCTATACCAGGAGATTCCCGTCTCCATCAAATCTTTTCTTCAACTTCCGCTCCACCGCGGGCACTGACAAGATCAATACGGCACACTGCAGGCATACCCAGATACCCAGTACCCAGCCCACGACAGTATCTCCCCTGTCTTTGACCGGCAGGGCGACCAACAGCGTCAAAAGGCACATGACCAGACCCGTCTTCTGCCACAACCTGCCGCAGCAATCATGCGCATAATCCCATGTCTGCTGGTTCTTTCTGGACAGAACAGTCCTGTAGCCGTACACATTGTTGATCGTTTTCGGCGGATGCTTGACGAACACACGCCCCATGATCACCATCAAAAGAGGCATCACCATGTCGGCCACAATCATAAATACCCAAAATCCCATCATTTCCTCCATTCCGAAGCGCCACAAATTCCCGGTTGGATAAATTTGGATAACTATAGTTAACGACATTAGAAATTTCATCATCAGAGAATTTGCCCGCTATCTGGTGCGGTATTTCTTCTCGATCACCGTCACATACACGACCATCGCCACGATCGCTTCCACCATACATCCCAGAATGGACAGAATAATATACGGAGAATTCTGCCCTCCCAAAAGGGGAAGCCCCAGCAGCACAAAGCATACGCCGAAGACACACCACAACTTCCCCAGCGCACGGTTATATGCCCGCACATCGCTTACCTCAAACACTTTGGCATTCGCCCAGAATCCAAAGGGCAGTGCCCTTTTTGAGTAAAAAGCATAAATGCCGAAAGCGACCATCACGCCGCCTGCCAACGCCCATATCACAAATGCTGTCATCATTGTATTCATCGCATGTACAGCCCTCCCAGCCTCAGATCTTCATCGAAAGAAATCGTATAAACCACACTGACATTTTCATAGACCGCGTCAACCTGTGTGACAACCATCACTTTACCCTTCTGCTTCAAACCCTGCATGTATACCTTCCCGATCGACTGCATCTCGCCCCAGTCTTCGGAGATACCCTTTCGTACTTCGTCCATCGTTTCCTGTGTCAGCTTGCTCTTTAATTCGTCAACCGCCAGTTCCTGCAACCCGTCAAAATCATTCTGGTTCAACATGACGACCACATTCTCCACACTGGCGGTAACCGCTTCCTGCGAGAGATCATCGCCAAGCGACGCCGGTTTCGGGATCATCCACCATGCCAGAACAGACAAAAATACGAGAGCTGCCAAAATCTGCCCAATGGTCATCCCGATCCGTCTTCTCTTGTATGCCTTCCTGTCGGCATCGGAAAGATTCTGGCTGAAAGCCTCCGCGATCTCCTCCGGTGAACCCATACTCTCCATGATCTGTTCCATCGGCTCTCCCTGTTCTCTGCGGGCAGCAATATCAGACAACAGCGAGTCTCCGATCTCCTTCTTCTTCGCTCCTGTGCATTTCAGATTCCTGACAATTTTCTTTACATATTTCTCTGCATCCATTTCAATTATCCTTTCCTGCTTCCTCATTCTTCTCCCGGTTCATCAACCGCTCCACGCCTTCCGCGATCTGCCGCCAGCTTTGATACATTTCAGCCAGAGTCTGCTGTCCCTTATCCGTCATCAGATAATATTTCCGCGGTATCTGCTTATTCTCCGCCTCAAACCACCTGCTCTCCACCAGTTCCTCTTCCTCCAGACGGTAGAGGATCGGGTAGAGTGTTCCTTCTTTTAATCCGAAAATATCACCGGCCTTTTCCCGCAGCTCCATGATCAGCTGATAGCCGTATTTCTTCTCCGCCGTAAGCAGCTGCAGGACAAGCATGTCCAGAACCCCCTTCTTCATCTGCCTTTCATATTTTTCCTGCATTCCTCATCCCTTCCTGTCCTCCCCGGTACTTTTACCGAAAACCCCTTATATAAATGTTTCTTATAGTAAACTACCATCATGCTTAGCCTGCCGTCCGGCGGGCCGCATGGCCATCCATACTGTGAAAGTCGAAGACTTTCATAGTAAACTACCATCATGCTCAGCCTGCCGTCCGGCGGGCCGCATGGCCATCCATGCTGTGAAAGTCGAAGACTTTCATAGTAAACTTACATCATGCTCAGCCTGCCGTCTGGCGGGCCGCATGGCCATCCATGCTGTGAAAGTCGAAGACTTTCATAGTAACTTACATCATGCTCAGCCTGCCGCCTGGCTCGTTGCTCGCGGGAATAAAAAAGGTGTAAAGACCGCCTTCACTGCAACGGCTTCACACCCTGTCTATCTCTATTTATCCGACATACTTTCCTGCCTTAGTATACCATCGCGGTCTCTTCCCCGTTCAGCACACGCAGCCCGCCCTGTACCAGCGCCAGCAGTTCGTCCTCACCGGGATATACGGTCATGGGAGCGATCCAGCCTGCCTGCTTTTTCAGTCCGTCTACCACCGCCTCATCGTATGCGATACCGCCGGTAACAACAATCTGGTCTACCTTGCCTTCCAGAACACATGCCATGGAGCCGATGTCTTTCGCCACCTGCCTGATGAATGCAGCGCGCACTTCTTCCGCCTTCGCATCGCCGTCATCCACCATCTTATCTACGTCACGCATGTCGTTGGTGCCGCAGTAAGCATTGAAACCACCGCCGCCTACGATCTTCTTATAGATTTCCTTCTCGGTATACTCTCCGGAGAAGCACATCCTGATCAGCGCTCCGCTGGGCACTGCTCCCGCTCTCTCCGGTGAAAAAGCTCCGTCGCCGTCCAGTGCGTTAAACACATCCACTACCTTGCCCTGTCTGTGTGCTCCCACGGAAACACCACCGCCCATATGTACCACCACCAGATTCAGTGCACTGTAATCCTTACCGTTCTCCTTGGCAAAACGCTTCGCTACCGCCTTCTGGTTCAGTGCATGGAACACACTGGTTCTGGGAAGCTCCGGAACGCCGGAATATCTGGAGATGGGTTCCAGCTCGTCAACTACCACGGGATCTACGATATAAGACGGTGCACCGATGGAATCCCCGATCTCTCTCGCCAGAATACCGCCCAGATTGGAAGCGTGCTGTCCCTGCTTACCGATCTTCAGATCTTCCAGAAGGTCATCGCTGACTGCATAGGTACCGCCCGGGATCGGCTTTAACATACCGCCGCGGCCTACTACCATATTCAGGGAGTTGATATCGAAATCCTTCTCTTTCAACAGATTCACGATAATATCCTTACGGAAATCCTTCTGATCTACGATGGATGCATACTGTGCGATCTCTTCCGTGGAATGCCGCAGTGTCTCTTCAAACAAAAGGGTCTCATCCTCAAACACACCAATCTTGGTGGAAGTGGAACCCGGATTAATGATCAAACTTTTTACTGACATGTTATTTTACCTCCTGTGTCATACAGTCTGCTGTTTCCTGCATTACCTTCGATATTAATTCATCTTGGACAGCGCTTCCGCCATAACTGCTCCCAGCGCCAGGGAATTCACCTTCGTCTCGAAATCGTCAGAACGGGAAGTGAGGATGACCGGAGCCTTTGTTCCTGTCAGAATATTGCCGTTTTTCACTTTCGCCGTGTGTACCAGACACTTGTATACCAGATTGCCTGCATGGATATCCGGGAAAAGAAGCACGTCCGCATCACCAACGATCTTTCTTCCTTCCGCCCCTTTATGCTTCGCTGCTTCCGGATCGATAGCCAGGTCTAAGGAGAGCGGCCCGTCTACGATACAGCCTGTCAGTTTGCCCTCTTCACACATTTTCGTCAGTTCTTCCGCCTCAACGGTAACCGGCATCTTGGGATTGACAACTTCCACTGCTGCCAGCGGAGCTACCTTGGGATTCGGAATGCCGCATGCATGGCAGACGTCCACTGTATTCTCGATGATATGTACCTTGTCTTCCAGAGTCGGATAGGTCATGAAAGCCACGTCTGACAGGAAAAGAAGATGATCCACGCCCTCTACCTCAAACACGCACACATGAGATAATGCCTTACCGGTCCGCAGTCCTACTTCTTTATCCAGCACGCTCTTCAAGAAAGACTTGGTGTCGATCAGGCCCTTCATGTACATGTCAGCCTTGCCCTGATGTACCAGTTCAACCGCCTTAAGCGCTGCCGTATAATCATCCTTCTCGTCAATGATCTCGAAGCCGCTGATATCAACATTGTCCGCTGCCGCAACTTCCCTGATCTTATCCGCGTCGCCGACCAAAACCGCCTCGGCAATGTTCCTCTCCTTCGCTGCCGCTACCGCTTCCAGCACGGCGCTGTCCTGTGCAACCGCTACCGCCACTTTCTTGACGCTGCACTCGGACACTTTTGATAACAAATCCTCAAAACTCTTACTCATTTTCCCTTCCACTCCTTTGTTTTATCATCGTACTGCTGCCTTGGTAAAAAAAGTAAATTTGCTTCGCAAATTAACTTTGTGAGATCTGCTTCGCAGTCTCCTGTAAACAGATTCACTTTATGGCAGACCTATCGTTAAAATAATAACACTATCGGCTTGAAAAATCAAATTATATGTGTATTTTCTGCGTGGCCAACTTCCTGAAAAATCTCTGATTTCTTTCATCATATCATATAGTCATACAAACCAGACTCACTCCCAAAAATAAAGATGATTTATATGCAGATTTATGATAAAATTATCTCATAATCAACTTATTATCTTTAACGATCATATGTCAATCGTTGGAAGTGAGGTGAAACCATTGAAAATTTATCTCGATATGTGCTGCTATAACAGACCATACGACGATCAAAGCCAACTGAAAATATTTCTGGAAACACAATCCAAGCTGCATATCCAGGCCTTGATCAGGGATAAGAAACTTAAATTAATCACATCATATATGCTGCGATATGAATGCAGCAATAATCCATTTGAAATGCGTCGCAATACAATTTTAGACTTCATTCGTGAAAATACTTACGCATATGTAGGTGACGAACGTAAAATGCTTATAGAAGCAAAGGCTGCTGAAATCATGCAGACCGGGGTCAAATTTAAGGATGCCTGTCATGTAGCTTCCGCAGTTTATGCAAAATGTGAATACTTTATCTCTACCGATAAGCGATTACTAAAATATAAAAGTGAAGAAATAAAGATGGTTTCACCGATCGAATTCATTATAGAAATGGAGGAAACGCTATATGATGGAAAGCATGACTGAAATTATGAACAAAGGAATGAAATGTTTGACGCAGCATCTGGGAAGTATAGAAGCAGAACAATTCATTTCCATTATTATCCGCGAAAAATTCGACTATACAAAATGGCAGAGGGAATATTTTGACACAAAAACCCCCGAAGCAATCAGCAATGAAGCGTCCCTGTTCGAAAAATCTCACCCATTTACCGGCGAGGCGATCCGATTATAAAACGGGAAACAGAACGCTCATACAACTGAAATCAAGACCATAACCACTTAAAAATGCCATTGCATGAAGAACTCTCCATGCAACGGCATTTTATTTATCCTGTTTTACTTTGTCCTGCTGTTGCCTGTTTTAATGATGGAACAGTCTGATTCCCGTAAAGCACATGGTCATACCGTACTTGTCACAGGTCGCGATCACATTATCATCGCGCACGGAACCGCCCGGCTGCGCCACATATTTCACGCCGCTTCTGTGGGCGCGCTCGATGTTGTCGCCGAAGGGGAAGAACGCGTCAGACCCCAGCGCCACATCAGTCATCTCATTCAGCCACTCCCTCTTCTCTTCCGCCGTAAAGACTTCCGGCTTCACCTTGAAGATCTTCTGCCATGCGCCGTCCGCCAGCACGTCCATGTAATCCTCACCGATATACAGATCGATGGAATTATCTCTGTCGGCCCGTCCGATGCCGTCCACAAACTGCAGACCAAGCACCTTGGGCGCCTGCCGCAGGAACCAGTTGTCCGCCTTGGATCCCGCCAGCCTCGTGCAGTGGATTCTGGACTGCTGCCCGGCTCCGATGCCGATAGCCTGTCCGCCTTTCACATAGCATACGGAATTGGACTGTGTATATTTCAGCGTGATCATGGCAATCGCCAGATCGATCTTCGCCTGCTCCGGCAGTTCTTTCGCCGTCGTCACAATATTGTCAAAAAACGCCTCATCAATATTAAGCTCATTTCTGCCCTGCTCAAAACTGATGCCGTACACCTGCTTTACTTCTGTCGGTGCAGGCACATAGTCCTCGTTGATCTCGATCACATTGTAGCCGCCCTTCTTCTTCGCTTTCAGAATCTCCAGCGCCTCCGGCTCATAGCCCGGTGCTATCACACCGTCAGACACTTCCCGCTTAATGATTCTGGCGGTCGCCACATCACACACATCCGACAGAGAAATAAAATCCCCGAAGGAGCTCATTCTGTCCGCTCCCCTGGCTCTCGCGTAGGCATTGGCCAGCGGCGTAAACTCCATATCCAGATCGTCCACCCAGTAGATCTTCTTCTCCACCTCCGTAAGCGGCAGACCCACCGCCGCTCCCGCAGGAGACACATGTTTAAAAGAAGTCGCTGCCGGAAGCCCGGTCGCTTTCTTTAACTCCTTCACCAGCTGCCATCCGTTAAAAGCATCCAGAAAGTTGATGTAACCCGGCTTCCCGTTCAATACTCTGATCGGCAGCTCACTGCCGTCCGCCATATAAATGCGGGACGGCTTCTGGTTTGGATTACAGCCGTATTTCAATTCCAGTTCATTCATGAATCTCTCAATCCTTTCTCAGTCCTGACTTCCGGCAACAGTTCACCTTTCGTCTTCACTGTTACAATCATCCGGCAGGCGTACACCGCTGCACACCCGACCGGATGGATCTCTTACTGATTCTTATTGATGATACGCGTCTCATACTTTCCGCTCTCAATCTCGATAAATCTGACAAACAGGGAAACTTTATTCTCCTCGTTCAGATTCTCCCAGATCATCTGCGTAAAGCTGTCGATATCACCTTCCACACCGACCAGCTTCGGCTCACCCTCAAAGCTCGGCAGCGGATTGCCGTCTCCCATATACGTATGGATAAACCGCCCCTCACCTGCCAGCGGATTCTCGTAAGCAAACGTAAAGCGGTTGCAGCAGGCCGGATCGCCATTGTTGCTCTTTAAAATGGACATGGCGTAATTGTATCCGCCATTCTCCAAATGCATGATCCCCGAAATACGCGGCGTGTAGTTTGGCCCGTCCGGCTCAAACTCTCTGGTGCGCAGCGCCTGCTCAAAGGTCTGCTGCCTGTCCATCAGCTCATAGATGGTATCCGTCTGATCGCCGTTGGTGACGATCGTCTTATTGCCCAGCACCCGCACCGGAGCATAGATGATCAGACTGGGATCTTCCAGTTTGGAAGGATCGAACGCCTGTGTTCTGATTCCCGTACCGTCCTCCACGAATATCCGGTTCCTGCTGTTTACGCTTCTTCCCATAATGAAATAAGCCGTCACCGCATATTTCCCGTCCGCGGATTTCCCGATCACGATCCCCCTGCCGGGATAACTGTTGCCGGAAAGCTCCTTCGCCAAAGATTTCTTTTCCATATAATAAATAACCGTGCCTTTCTTCCCTGTATTTTCAATACCCTGCGCTATTCCGGAAGAATCACCCCAATCGCTCCAATCATACCAGTCGCTTCCCATGATCCTTCCGGGCAAAATCCAGACTTTCATTGGCTGCATGTTGCGCGGCCTTTTGTCATCTATTCATCCACACTGTAGTTCGGCGCTTCCTTCGTGATGTGAATATCGTGAGGATGGCTCTCCTTCAGGGATGCCGCCGAAATCTTCACGAACTTACCGTTCTGCTTCAATTCCTCAATGGTGGATGCACCGCAGTAACCCATACCGGAACGGATACCGCCCATCAGCTGGAACACCGTGTCCTCCACGGTTCCCTTGTAAGCCACGCGGCCTTCCACGCCTTCCGGCACCAGCTTCTTGGCGTCGGACTGGAAATAGCGGTCTTTGCTGCCGTTCTCCATGGCCGCGATCGAACCCATACCGCGGTATACCTTATATTTTCTGCCCTGATACAGTTCAAACGTACCCGGACTCTCGTCACATCCGGCAAAGATACTGCCCATCATGCAGACATTGCCGCCCGCCGCGATGGCCTTGGTCATATCGCCGGAGTACTTGATGCCGCCGTCGGCAATGATCGGTATACCGTACTCTTTCGCAACCGCATAGGAATCCATGATCGCCGTGATCTGGGGCACACCGATACCCGCCACCACACGTGTGGTACAAATGGAACCCGGTCCGATACCAACCTTTACGGCATCTGCTCCCGCCTCGATCAGGGCCTTCGTCCCTTCGCCGGTAGCCACATTGCCCGCGATCACCTGCACCTCGGGATATTTCTCCTTGATCATTCGCACACAGCGCAGCACATTCTCGGAATGGCCGTGGGCGCTGTCCAGCACGATCACGTCTACCTTGGCATCCATAAGCGCGCTCACTCTGTCCAGCACATTGGCCGTTATGCCCACGCCCGCGCCGCACAGCAGTCTGCCCTGGCTGTCCTTGGCGGAAAGCGGATATTTGATCGTCTTCTCAATATCTTTGATGGTGATCAGGCCTGCCAGATTGTAATCATCATCCACGATAGGCAGCTTCTCTTTCCGCGCTTTGGCAAGGATCTGCTTCGCTTCCTCCAGGTTGATGCCCACTTTTGCGGTGATCAGCCCTTCCGACGTCATGGACTCTTTAATTTTCTTAGTGAAATCTGTCTCGAATTTTAAATCACGATTTGTAATGATACCGACTAACTTCCTGCCCTCCGTGATGGGAACGCCGGAAATCCTGAATTTGGCCATCAACGCATCCGCGTCGGCCAATGTATGATCCGGTGTCAGTGAAAAAGGATCCGTGATGACACCGTTTTCTGAACGCTTTACCTTATCGACTTCTTCTGCCTGTGCTTCTATTGACATATTCTTGTGGATAATACCGATGCCTCCCTGTCTGGCCATGGCGATCGCCATCCTGTGCTCGGTCACCGTATCCATCCCGGCACTCATCATCGGGATGTTCAGTTTAATCTTCTTCGTAAGCCATGTTGTCAAGTCCACTTGATTCGGAATCACCTGGGAATAACTCGGCACCAATAGTACGTCGTCAAAAGTAATTCCTTCGCCAATAATCTGACCCATCTTCTCTCCTCCTGTGTTATAGTAAACGACATAACAAATTTCTGTTTCCGGCTCTTGCAGGAGCCATATAGGGAAGCGCCTGCAAGGCCAAAAACGAAATTTTCAAGTCATTAACTATAGAAAATTTAAACAGTATCGATAGTTACATTTATGTAAAGAATACTGCCAGTTAACTTAACTGACAGTATTTCTTTTCCATGATTACATGCATACCTATTAATCTGTAAACACCTTACGCGGCGCTATGCTCTGAATCGCCTTGATCATCTCCGCATTCGGTTCAAAAATAACCTTCATATCTCCTTCGCAGATCATCATATACCTTCTCTCCGGCTGCGCAGCAACACCGGAGCTGTAATCCAGCGTCTTGGAATTACGGTTCCTGTAAGAATCCAGTCTGTGAGAATTGAGCGGTGCAAGGATCTCCATCTTGTCAACAGAAAAAGTATTGGCTTTCTTCCTGCGGCTCCTGGCCATCACTTTGTCCACACTGATCTCCCTGTCCAGATACAGGTACTCATACTCGATGTTTGCATTCATCGTGGCAAAGTACGCACCAACACCGGTAATGATCGCCACCACCAGACCGGGAAGGAACACCCCTCCCACCATGAGGAATACCACCGTCAGCATGATCAGCAGTATTTTCAAAAAAGACAGGATCACCGAAGGTTTCCTGGCCACCAGACATTCCACATATGTTTCACTCATCTATGATACCTCCTGTATTCGACCTGCTCCCGGCTTAGGCCGCTCCTGCCGCATCAATCCGCAGACCGGCAAAACACCACCTCTGACCGACACGTCTTCTCCGGGATCTTTTTGTCGAAATATATATCTTAATCATATAACAAACCGGACAAAGTTTCAAGCAGGAGGTGCGCTTTTACAGCCGATAAATCAAGTATGCGAATAATACAAGTTAAAAGTTACAAGTTACAAGTTACAAGTTGAAAGTTTATAGAAGCATACCACGGCAATCAATAAAATTCAATATCTATTTTTTTCAACTTTTATAAAAAATCTCCTTCCTGTCAGACGGATCATTCCATCCGCCCGACAGGAAGGAGCACCAAATGCTGAATTAGATTCTACATTCTATTTTTCTTCCTTCGGCATACTGATCTCGATATGCACGTCCTTAAGCTGCCTTGCATCCACTTCGGCGGGCGCCCCCATCATGATATCCTGGGCCTGCTTGTTCATGGGGAAAGGAATGACCTCCCTGATACTGTCCTCCCCGGCTAACAGCATGACCATTCTGTCCACGCCGGGAGCGATGCCTGCATGCGGCGGAGCACCGTAGCAGAACGCGTTGTACATGGCCGGGAATTTCGCCTTCACGTCTTCCTCGCCCAGTCCCACAAGCTGGAACGCCTTCACCATGATCTCCGGATCGTGATTACGAACCGCACCGGAAGACAGCTCTACGCCGTTGCACACCAGATCGTACTGATAAGCCAGAATGGAAAGCGGCTCCATCGTCTCCAGCGCCTGCATACCGCCCTGCGGCATGGAAAAAGGATTGTGGCAGAATTCCATCTCTCCGGACTCCTCCCCGATCTCGTACATGGGGAAATCCACGATCCAGCAGAACTCATAACAGGACTGTCTGAAATGGCCTTCCGACTTCATGCCCAGCATTCTGCGCAGCACGCCGGAAGTCTTCACCGCCGCGTTCCTGTCTCCGGCCGTCACGCCCACGAAATCGCCCGGCTTTAATCCCAGCAGCTTATCCACCTCTTCTTTGCGCTCTGTAAGGAACTTGGAGATACCGCCCACATAATTGCCGGCCTCGTCCACACGGAACCAGTAAGCCTTGCTGCCGGTCTCCACTTCCACATCCGCGCACATCTTATCAATCTCTTTTCTCGTAGCCGTATAGCCGTCCGTCACCACCGCCTTGATCACATGATCCTTGAACGGTGCGAAGTCAAACTGTCCGAACAATTCCGTCACATCCTGCACCAGCAGGTCAATGCGCAGGTCAGGCTTGTCCGTGCCGTACTTCTCCAGCGCTTCCAGATAAGGAATCCTCACGAAAGGCGCCGCAGACGCCTGATCGTATGTGCCGTACTTCTCGAATACCGGCGGCAGCACCTGTTCGATCACGCCAAACACATCCTCCTGGGAAGCAAAAGCCATCTCCATATCCAGCTGATAAAACTCACCCGGCGAACGGTCCGCTCTTGCATCCTCGTCCCGGAAGCAGGGAGCGATCTGGAAATAGCGGTCAAAGCCGGATGCCATCAGGATCTGCTTAAACTGCTGCGGTGCCTGCGGAAGCGCATAGAATTTCCCGGGATGATTCCTGGCCGGCACCAGATAGTCTCTGGCCCCTTCCGGTGACGAACAGGTCAGGATCGGCGTGGTGATCTCCACGAAATCAAGATCGTTCATTCGCTGGCGCAGTTCCGTCACAATACGGCTTCTTAAGAGGATCCTGTCCTTCACTTCCGGATTGCGCAGATCCAGATAACGGTATTTCAAACGGATATTCTCATCCGCATTCCTGGACTGTCTGATCTCGAAGGGCAGCACATTGTTCGTACACTTGCCCAGCACCTCCACGCGGCAGGGCACCACCTCGATCTCACCGGTGGGAATCGTGTTCGTCTTGTTGGAACGTTCCCGCACCGTACCTTCGATCAGCAGCGTGGACTCCTTGTTCACGCCCTCTAACCGCTCCATCATCTCCTCCGTCTCGAAGACGATCTGCGTCACCCCGTAAAAGTCACGGAGCTGTAAAAATCCCAGATTCTTACTGACCTGTCTGATATTTTCAAACCATCCGACCAGTGTCACCTGACTTCCCGCATCGGACAGCCTGAGCGCATTACATGTGTGTGTTCTTGACTGCATCATATTCTCCTATTCCTTTCTCACACCGGAGACATCCCGCTCTCCGAACCTGCTCCGGGCAGCTTATGTTCACAGCCTTATTTCTCTCTGTGCGGCTTTCTTATGCCAGATTGCATCCCCGTCTTCGGTTTGCTTTCTCCGTCTGTCAATATCTTACCCATTCTAACACTGCACACCCGAAAAAACAATAAACATTCTTTAGATTATGACACTTCATAAGCTTCATAAATTTCCCCGGATTCATCCGGATATCCGAATATTACTGCAGCAGCGACAGCGCGCTCTGGTTGCTCTGGTTCGCCTGACTGAGCATGGACTGTCCCGCCTGTGCGATAATATTGTTGTTGGCATACTTTACCATCTCCGCAGCAATATCCGTATCCCTGACGGCAGATTCCGCCGACGTGGTATTCTCTACGATGTTATCCAGGTTGCTGATCGTATGCTCTAAGCGGTTCTGAACAGCTCCCAGGTTGGAACGGGTTTCCGATACGTCTTCGATCGCACTTTTGGCAAAAACATTGAGTGCCTGGAAATCCCGTACATCAGGCGCTCTACCGGACAACGCTTCCTCCATACCTCCTGTTGGGCTCGGACTGCTCGCACCATCGATCGTAAGTCTGTTCTTCACCCGTTCATCTGTAATCGCATCATAAGAAAAACTGTGAAAAATTGTCAAGTCTCTTGCCGCCAGAAGATGCGAATGTCCCGCCGCACTCCATGGCTGAATCGTGTTCAGATTTACATATTCTATTTTCGCATGTGTCGAAGTAAACGGGCTCGCATACTGATAATAAAGTCCATCCGGCTTCTCTGTCCCGGTCGGAGCTAAATCCTGCGCTTCACACAATGGCGTATGATCATTTGTCTGGTAGCAGATTCCCTTCGACAAAGCACTGGCAATCAAGTCATTCGTACACATATTACCTATCGTAATAACAATATGCTGACCGGATTCTGCCCCCACCTGTAACCCAATATTCTGAAAAGAACCATCCAGCAGATTCTGTTCATTAAAAGTGGTCGTGGACTGTATACGGTCTATTTCACTCATTAACTGTCTGACTTCCATCTGAACATAACTTCTGTCTGTTGTGGTCAGCGTTCCATTCGCGCCTTTCACCGCCAGTTCATTCATGCGCTGCAGCATATCGTGGACTTCATTCAGTGCTCCTTCCGCCGTCTGCACGCAGGAAATACCGTCCGCCGCATTAGCCGACGCCTGTGTGAGTCCTCTGATCTGGCGACGCATTTTCTCTGAAATAGACAGCCCGGCCGCGTCATCTGCCGCACGATTGATCTTATATCCGGAAGACAGCTTCTCCGTAGATTTCGCCTGACTTTTATTCGTCAGATTGAACATGCGATTTGAATTCATCGCCGTCATATTATGTTTTACAACCATATTGATTCCCCCTCAGCATCTCATCTTTGATATCCAAAAAAGAGTGTAGAGACCTGATCTTTCCTGCACGCCTTACACTCTCTTTATTACACAACAACTCAGCTCTGCTGCATTGTCTCATATATCCGCTTATCACGAAGCCGCTCCGCTGCAGGCTGTATCCTCTAATACACTGATCCCTGACACGGCCGGTATGGCAAATAATCTAATCTGCACGTTGTTACTGAAGCAGTGATAACGCGCTCTGATTGCTCTGATTCGCCTGACTTAACATCGACTGTCCCGCCTGCGCAAGAATATTGTTATTGGCGTACTTCACCATCTCCGTAGCAATATCCGTATCCCTGATGGCAGATTCCGCCGACGTGGTATTCTCTACGATATTATCCAGGTTGCTGATCGTATGCTCTAAACGGTTCTGAATGGCACCCAGATCGGAGCGCACCTCTGACACGTCAAAGATCGCACTCTTGGCAAAGGCATTGAGTGCCTGGAAATAGCGGACATCCGGTGCCTTATCTGACAAAGCCTCCTCCGTACCGCTTGGAGCCGTACTGTCACGACTATTGGTAAGCCGGTTCTTTACATTCTCATCCGTAATCGCACTATAAGAAAAGCTGTGAAAAATTGTCAGATCTTTCGCTGACAAAAGGTGGGAATGTCCCGGCGACCCCCACGGCTGAATCGTACTCTTATCTACATAATCTTTTATAGCATGCGTAGTAGAATTAGGATCAGGAGCCTGATAATAGTATCCGCCAGGCTGAGCTCCTGCCGTACTGCCGTCTTCTGCATGACATACAGGACTGTCATTAAATGTCTGATAGCAGATTCCCTTCGCCAGTGCGCTGGCAATCAGATCATTGGCACACAGATTCCTTATCGTAATTGCAATGTGCTGTCCCGACTCTGCTCCCACCTGCAGCCCCTTACTCGTAAAGGAACCATCCAGCAGATTCTGTTCATTAAAAGTGGTCGTAGACTGCACTCTGTCAATCTCGCTCATCAACTGTCTTACTTCCATCGTAATATAGCTTCTGTCGTCTGTGGTCAGTGTCCCATTCGCGCCTTTGACCGCCAGCTCATTCATGCGCTGCAGCATATCGTGGACTTCATTCAATGCTCCCTCCGCCGTCTGCACGCAGGAAATACCATCCGACGCATTAGCCGACGCCTGTGTGAGTCCTCTGATCTGGCGACGCATTTTCTCTGAAATAGACAGCCCGGCCGCGTCATCTGCCGCACGATTGATCTTATATCCGGAAGACAGCTTCTCCGTAGATTTCGCCTGACTTTTATTCGTCAGATTGAACATGCGATTTGAATTCATCGCCGTCATATTATGTTTTACAACCATAACCTTTCTCTCCTGTCGTTCACCCTCTTTTATTTATGAATTCCCCGCTACTCATTAAAGTATATATCGGCTCATATTATAAAGTCCTTAACACAATTAACACAATATTCCAAAACAAATGGTACAACGGCGGCTGTTTCTACAGGATTTTCCGTAAATCATAACACTATTTTGCGAAACCGGAAAACGGGCGTGCCATGCAGTGTCATTTATCTCAAAGTAAAATGTTTATAATCATTTCATGAAAAATTCACACAATATTACGGTTCCTTCATTGACATTACTTTTCGAACTAATTATCATAGATAATCATAGATGACTGTAGAAATAATCAGCAGACGGGACTGCGCACCTGCCAGGCCGGTTATGAACACGCCATACAGAACCAACATATGATGATTCACAGCATTTTTTCATAATAGAAATACGGACACATACAACAGGAAACGGAGATAAGATCATGGCAATCGGTAATTCAGTGGGAGATGAAATCAGAGAAGAACGCAGAAAGGCCATGGGCCGAATGACTCCAAAGGAGAAGTTCGCCTACTTCTGGGATTACTATAAGATTCATGCGTTTGTTACGGTCGCAGTGGTCATTGCCGCGTCTTCCTTTATCTATCAGTACGCCACTTACAAAGACTACGGCTTTTATGCCGCCTTGATTAATGCCGGTGTCAGTGATCTGAGCGCTGCTCTGCCGGAGATGTGGGCCGACGAATTCCAGGAATATGCCGAAATCGACCCTGACGAATATGAGGTCTATATCGACACCTCCATGTCCCTTTCCGATACCGATCTGTCACAATATACCATGGCCAATCAGCAGAAGATGGCAGCCATGATGCAGACCGGTTCCCTCAGTACCATCGTTGCCGAGACGGCAACTTTCGAAAAATACGCGCAGGCAGAATATTTCTGTCCGCTTGAGGATGTTTTATCCGCAGAAGAGCTTGAGAAATACCGCCCTTATTTCTACTACACGGATACCGCCACCTTCCCCGACGACGACTACGATCCCACCGAGGTGCGTGATCTTTCCGTGCTGACCATCGACCACAGCGATCCCTCCACCATGGAAGATCCGGTGGCAGTGGGAATCATCGTTACTGAGAATAATGCGCTGGCCGACGCAGGGCTGTACGCTTATCTTGCAGACGGCAGGTATGATTATCAGGGACATCCGGCTGATGTGGTTCTGGGCATTCCCGTCTCCAACAGCCAGCCGGAGCTTGTAGTCAAATTTCTTGAATATCTTAAGTTGGGAGAATAGGGCTTCTTATGGCCCTATTTTTTGCATGCCTCCTTCAGGATCCGGTTTACTGCCGCCGGATCGGCCTTGCCTTTCATGGCTTTCATGGTCTGTCCTACCAGAAAACCGATGGCTTTCTCCTTCCCGTTCCTGTAATCCTCCACAGACTGCGGATTGGCGGCGATCACTTCCGCGACCGTCTTTTGCAGAGCCCCTTCATCGTTGACGCTCTTTAAGCCCTTTTCCTCCACATATCGTTCCGGATCAACATTTTCCGCAAACATCACCTCGAAAACTTCCTTCGCCACGGCACCGGTGATCACCTTTTCGTCCGTAAGACGGATCAGCTTCGCCAGATGCTCCGGTGAAAAGCACAGATCCTGGGCGTCCGTCTCCTTCTCTTTCATCAGACGCAGGGTCTCTCCCATCAACCAGTTGGACACCTTCTTGGGCTGGCCGCAGATGGCCGTCGCCACCTCAAAAAGATCCGCCATATGCCTGGACTCGGTAATGATCTCGATATCATAATCGGGAAGCCCGAATTCTTCCCTGTAGCGCCGCATCTTTTCATTGCGAAATTCCGGCTGCGCGGCCCGGATCTTTTGGAGCATCTCGTCGCTCACCACCACCGGCACCAGATCCGGATCGGGAAAATAGCGGTAATCCTGAGCGTCCTCCTTACTCCGCATGGCATAGGACTCGCCCTTTACATCGTCCCACCTTCTCGTCTCCTGTACCACCTTTTCTCCGGACTCGATCAGGTCGATCTGCCGTTGCGTCTCCCCGGCGATGGCCCGGGAAATGGCCTTGAAGGAATTCAGGTTCTTCATCTCCGTTCTGGTACCGAACTGCTCTGCCCCCGCCTCCCGCACGGACAGATTCACATCCGCGCGCATGGAGCCTTCCTGCAGTTTACAGTCGGACGCGCCCAGATACTGGATCAAAAGACGCAGCTTCTCCAGATAGGCGATCACTTCCTCCGCGCTGCGCATATCCGGCTCGGACACGATCTCGATCAGCGGCACGCCGGAACGGTTGTAGTCCACCAGAGAACAGTCCTCCCACGCATCGTGGAGCAGCTTGCCGGCGTCCTCTTCCATGTGGATCTCATGGATCCTCACCGTCTTACGGCCGCCCTCCTTCGTCTCGATCTCCACGCCGCCGTTTCTGCAGATGGGTAGATAGAGCTGAGAAATCTGATAGTTCTGCGGATTATCCGGGTAGAAATAGTTCTTGCGGTCGAATTTTGCATAGCGGGTAATGTCACAGTTGGTGGCAAGGCCCACCGCAATGGCGTACTCCAGAACCTGCCTGTTCAACACCGGCAAAGAACCCGGCATTCCCGTGCAGACCGGACAGGTCTGGGTATTGGGGGCCGCACCGAATGCGGTGGAACAGCCGCAGAAGATCTTGGTCTTTGTGGCGAGCTCCACGTGCACTTCCAACCCGATCACGGTTTCATATTGTTTACTCATGACGGTATCCCTCCTGTTCTGTCTGTTCTGTCTGTACTCTGTTCGCTTTCCGGCCTTCCGCTTTTTCCTCCATGCCGAAACATTCCACACTGCGATATCTGCCCTTCCCCTGACGCCCGAAAACTTCCGGCATCCGCCTGCGCCCGTTCATCTGCCGCACTCCCATGCTCTGCACCGACAGCTGGCCCGAACGGTCCTCTGCTCTTCTCATACGTATAGGCCGCCCGAATCAGCTTTTTCTCCTGAAAGCAGTCCCCGATCAGCTGCAGCCCGATGGGCAGGCCCTTCCTGTCTTTTCCGCAGGGAAGGCTGATGCCCGGCAGACCCGCCAGGTTTACGGCGATGGTGTAGATATCTTCCAAATACATCTTAAGGGGATCCGCCAGACTTTCTCCCAGTTTCGGAGCCGTGGTGGGAGCCACCGGACCCAGTATCACGTCATATTTGGCAAATGCCTCATCGAACGCCTTCTTAATAAGAGCCTTTACCCGCAGCGCTTTCAGATAGTAAGCGTCGTAGTAACCGGAACTGAGCACGAAGGAGCCCAGCATGATGCGCCGTTTTACTTCCTCCCCGAAGCCTTCGGCACGGGATTTTCTGTACATGCTGTGGAGTCCGGCGTCGTTTCCTGTACGGTAGCCGTACTTGATGCCGTCGAACCGCTCCAGATTGGAGCTGGCCTCCGCCGCCGCTATCGTGTAATAAGCCGGAATGGCATATTCCACCAGACTTAAGTCAAACCGCTCCACCACAGCTCCCCGTCCGGCCAGTTCTTCCGCCGCCTTTAAGACGGCTGCCTGCACATCCTCATCCAATCCCTCTCCCAGATAATCGTTGGGAATACCGATACGCATCCCCTGCACATCCTCCGTCAGCGCAGCCATAAAATCCGTCTCCTGCCGCTGCAGGGAGGTGGAATCCTTTACGTCATGAGAGGCGATCGCCTCCAGCACTGCCGCGCAGTCTCTTACGTCCTTCGTCAGCGGGCCGATCTGATCCAGGGAGGATCCATAGGCGATCAGCCCATACCGTGACACCGTGCCGTAAGTGGGCTTCATCCCCACCGTGCCGCAGAAAGCGGCCGGCTGTCTGATGGAACCGCCGGTATCGGAGCCCAGGGCGCAGATGCACTCCCCCGCCGCCACCGCGGCCGCCGAGCCGCCCGAAGAACCGCCCGGCACATGTTCCCGGTTCCACGGGTTTCTCGTCACCCCATAGGCGGATGTTTCCGTCGTGGATCCCATGGCAAACTCATCCATATTGGTCTTGCCCAGAATGACCGCGCCCGCCTTACGCAGATTCGTCACTGCCTCCGCCGTGTATGTGGGCACAAAATTTCCCAGCATCCTGGAAGCACAGGTCGTCCGCAGCCCTTTGGTACACAGATTATCCTTCACTGCCACCGGCACACCGGCCAGCGGCCCGGTCAGCTCTCCCGCCTCGATCTGCTTCTGTACCTCCTTCGCCTGCTCCAGCGCTCCCGCCCGGTCCACCGTCACATAACAGTTGTAGAGCGCATCTCTTTCTTCTATACAGGCCAGCATTTCTTCCGCCGCCTGCACCGCGGTAATCTGTCCTGCTCTGACAGCCGCCGACAGCTCAACCGCTGTCATATCCGCAATTCCCATATCCGTCAGCCTCCTTTCTCTCTACTCGAACGTTCTCGGCGCCACAAACATCCCGTCCTTCTCTTCCGGCGCATTCAAGAGCATCTGCTCTCTCATATCTCCATTCGTCACCACATCCTCCCGAAATACGTTCTGTACCGGAAAAACATGGGACATCGGCTCAACGCCGGTGGTATCCAGCTCGCCCATCTTATCGATACAGGCAAGCATCCTGCTCATATCCGCCCTGGCCTGCTCCCGTTCTTCCTCCGAGAGTTCCAGCTGTGCCAAAATTCCCACATGCGCTATCGTTTCATCACTTATAATATTTGCCATTGTCTCAGCTCCTCCTGCTCTTTTCCACTGCATCTGCGCTTTTCATGCTGCACCGAGTCCCATCTGCATCGGCATCTCCTACGCCCGGACCTTGATGTGCACTTCCCGCAGCTGCTGCTCCGTCACATCATTTGGCGCGCCGCACATCAAATCCTGTGCTGATCCGCTCATGGGAAAAGCGATCACCTCCCTGATGTTCTCCTCCTCCCTCAGCAGCATAATCATCCTGTCCACCCCGGGAGCCATACCCGCATGCGGCGGCGCACCGAACTGAAACGCACTGTATAATGCGCCAAATTTACTTTGCAGCATCTCTTTATCGTATCCCGCAATCTCAAAAGCCTTCTCCATCACATCCAGATCATGGTTTCTGACCGCTCCCGAAGACAGCTCCACACCGTTACACACGATATCATACTGGTAAGCCATCACCTCCAACGGATCCTTCGTCGTAAGCGCTTCCAATCCGCCCTGTGGCATGGAAAAAGGGTTGTGGGTAAAACAAATCCGCTTCGTATCCGGATCCCGTTCAAACATCGGAAAGTCGTTTACATAGCAAAACCGATACGCTTTTTGCTCAATCAGCTCCAGCTTCTGCCCAAGCTCCGCACGGATCTGTCCCGCATAAAAGGCTGCCCGCTCTTCTCTGTCCGCGATAAAGAAGATCGTATCTCCCGCGCCGAGTCCTGCCAGCGCTGCCAGCTCCTCCTTCTTTTCTTCGGGAATGAACTTGTCGATCGGCCCCTTGTAGCTTAAATCTTCCGCCACTTCCAGATAGCCCAGACCGCCCATGCCCAGATCCATGGCGAATCGCAGCAGCTTCTCATGGAATCCTTTGGACATCTGCCCATGTACCCGGATTGCCCGGACTGTTCTTCCATGGAAAGGTTTGAACGCACACCCCTGGAAAAATGCCGTCAGATCGATGATGCGCAGCGGATTCCTGAGATCCGGCTTATCGGTGCCAAATTGAAGCATTGCCTGCCGGTAACTGAACACGGGATAAGGCGCCTGTGTCACCCTGTATCCTTCCGGCGCAAATTTGCCGAAAACCGCGGACAACACTTCCTCGCCCACACGGAATACATCCTCCTGCGTGGCAAAACTCATCTCGAAATCCAGCTGGTAGAACTCTCCCGGTGAACGGTCCGCCCTGGCATCCTCATCCCGGAAACAGGGAGCGATCTGAAAATATTTATCGAATCCTGACACCATCAGCAGCTGCTTATACTGCTGCGGAGCCTGCGGCAATGCGTAAAATTTTCCTTTATATTTCCGGGAAGGCACGATATAATCTCTTGCCCCCTCCGGTGACGAAGCGCACAGGATCGGCGTCTGAATCTCCAGAAATCCCATCTGTGTCATCTTTTCACGCAGGAAGGCGATTACTTCGGAGCGGAAAATAATACTGTCCTTCACCTTCTGGTTGCGCAGATCCAGATAGCGGTATTTCAACCGTACCTCCTCCCTGGTCTCCCGGGAAGTCATGATCTCAAAGGGAAGCGGCTGGTAAACCCTGCCCAGCACTTTCACCTCATGAGCTTCCAGCTCGATGGTGCCGGTGGGAATCCTGGGGTTGTATGTTTCCTCGTCCCTGTGCTCGACCAACCCTTTCACGGATATACTCATCTCCCGGCTCAGGCCGTCCAGCAGCGTCGTGTCACGCATCACGATCTGCAGCACACCGTACATGTCACGCAGATCCACAAAGGATACGCCGCCATGATCCCTGATGTTTTCGATCCAGCCCGCCACCCGGATTTCCCGGCCGACATCGGACTCACTGATCTGTTGTAAGGTTACGTCTCTGTAGATGTTTCTGATTGTCATTGTTCTGGTCTCCTTTCGCTGACTGCCGTGCTCCGGAAGACAAAAAGAAAGTCCCGGAACACATCTCTGCATTCCGGGACGGATAGTTGTAGTATCCGCGGTACCACCCGCATTGATAAGCCGACACCTCCAACAAGGTGCTTCTTCGCCTTACCCACTCTTGACACTTAACGCGTGCAACGTATTACCCTAATGTATCTTCCTGCCATCTACCGCTACGCCATGCCAGATATCATAAAACCACTCTGTAATGACCCTGCAGTGATACAATTCAGATAATCTGCTCCGGAGTGTTCCCGTTCCCAGCCTTTCACAAACAGCGCTCTCAGTCGGTGACGCCGTATTCCTGTCGCTTCCCGCCGGGTGAGTCTCCTTCACCGCATTTCGAAAATATAATAATAAATATATATCACAACAAAAATAAAAAAACAACCTTTGTATTAAAAAAATACAAAGGCTGTTCGTGCATTTCAAAAGTCTTCCATGCTGTCCGTCTTACTTACCCACAGGCCCGATATACTGTGCATCGCTAAATCCAAGCATGGGCAGGAATACAACCGGCAGGAAAACCAATCCAATACCATATCCGGCTCCCTTGTCAAACGCCTGCGCCAGCTTGATCCACATGATGATGGTTATCACCACGTTCACACAGGGCACGAAACACAGCAGGAACAGCCATCCCGTCCCAAAGCTTATCTCAAACAGGCAGTACGTGTTGTAAATGGGAATGATCGCACCCCAGCCCGGCTTACCGGCCTTGACGAAGATCTTCCACATGCCAACCAGACTGATGACCGCTACCACGAGAACGACTATCATGTACACGACCATCACTCCTGTTGCAAGAGCATATGTTCCATTCATCCTTCTTTTCCTCCTTCACACATAAAGTTTTTGATTTATCTATTTTAGCAAAATACGACTGTTTTTGCAATCGATTTCCTGCCGTCTTCCGAGAATTGCAGTTACCAATTTGTCACAGTTTCCTGATCCTGTCAACCGCCTCCACCGTATTCTCATAGCTTCCGAACGCCGTCAGCCGGAAGAATGTCTCGCCGCTGGGCCCAAATCCCGATCCCGGTGTACCGACTACGTTGGCCTTTTCTAACAGATAATCGAAAAACTCCCAGCTGGTCATATTATTCGGTGCTTTCAGCCAGATATAAGGGGCATTCACACCACCTGATACACTGTATCCCGCAGCTCTCAAACCTTCCAGGATATAAGCTGCATTCTTCATATAATAGGCCACCAGTTCTTTCGTCTCCCGCTTACCGGCTTCGCTGTATACAGCTTCACCGGCTCTCTGAATGATGTAGGGTGCACCGTTATACTTGGTACCATGACGTCTCGCCCACAGCGCATGCAATGATGCGTCGCCCACTTTCAGTTCTTTAGGAATCACGGTAAAGCCCAGGCGCACACCGGTAAAGCCCGCATTCTTGGAAAAGGAACGCAGCTCGATGGCACAGCTCCTGGCCCCTTCGCATTCATAGATCGTGTGCGGTACATCTGCCTCGGAAATATAAGCTTCATAGGCCGCATCGTAAATGATAACAGAGCCATTCTTATTGGCATAATCTACCCACTCCTGCAATCCCGCTTTACTGATCGTAGATCCGGTAGGATTGTTGGGGAAACACAGATAGATCAGATCCGGCACTTCTTTCGGAAGCTGCGGCGCAAAGTCATTGTCCGCCGTACAGGGCATGTAGATCACATCACTCCATCTCTCCGCAGCGGCATCGTAAGTGCCCGTTCTGCCCGCCATCACATTGGTATCTACATAGACGGGATAGACCGGATCACAGACCGCAATCTTATTGTCCAGTGCGAAGATTTCCTGAATATTGCCGGAATCACACTTCGCTCCGTCAGATACGAAGATCTCATCCGCCTCGATCTGACAGCCTCTGGCTTTATAATCATTATCCGCAATCGCCGTCCTTAAAAATTCATAGCCAAGCTCCGGAGCATAGCCGCGGAATGTGGCCGCATCCGCCATCTCGTCTACCGCGCCGTGCAGCGCACTGATCACAGCCGGAGAAAGCGGCTGTGTCACGTCGCCAATACCCAGTCTGATGATCTTCTTATCCGGATTGGCCGCCGCATAGGCGTTTACCTTCCTGCCAATCATCGAAAAGAGATAGCTCCCGGGTAACTTCAAATAATTATCATTTACTTTAACCATAGTATCCTCCCTGTATTATATTATTGTGAATCGCCCAATATTCACCATGACCTATTAAATATGTGCCCATTTTCATCGGACATTTGTCCCGTCTTCCGCCGCTGTTTCAAAATACAGCGGCTGCCGGACAACAGCGTATCGACATCGCTCCCGCCAGGATCATATCTCTCCTTCAAATACCGTGACGGCCGGCCCCGTCATATAGACCAGATTGGCTTCCCTGTCCCACTCGATCTCAATCTCGCCACCTAATAGTTTAACAGTAACCTTGTTATCCGTCAAACCATTTAAGATACAGGCTACTACTGTAGCGCAGCATCCCGTACCGCAGGCCAGTGTCTCTCCCGTTCCCCGCTCCCAGACACGCATCTGCACCGTATTTCGGTCCAGAACCTTAACGAATTCCGTGTTGGTCCGCTTCGGGAATCGCTCATGCTTCTCAAAATCCGGTCCGATCTGCTCAATCTTCAGCCCCGGCACATCATCCATGAAAATAACAGCGTGCGGGTTTCCCATCGACACACACGTCATTCTGTATTCCTTCCCCTGTACAGTGATCGGTTCATCGATCACGCTTTCTTTCCCATTCACGCCACCGTCATTCCTGCCGCTTACGGAAGTATCCCCTGACACACTGCCTGCTCCTTCCATCGTAACCGGGATCTGTTCCGGTCTAAGTTCCGGTGCTCCCATGTTAACTCTGACACTGTCCACTTTGCCTTCTTTTAAGAAAAGCTGCAAATATTTGATCTGCCCGCAGCTTATGATGCTTATGTCAGTTTTATCCGTCAAGCCTTTATCATAGACATACTTCGCCACACAGCGGATTCCGTTTCCACACATCTCTGCCCGACTGCCGTCTGCATTATACATCTCCATCTCAAAGTCCGCCTCTTCTGAGGGATTGATAAAAATCGCCCCGTCCCCGCCGATACCGAAATGTCTGTCACTGATGCACCGCACCAGATCCGGCTTCTCTTCCTGCCCGATCTGCACCGTAAAACCATTGATATAAATATAATCATTTCCACAGCCCTGCATTTTCGTAAATCTCATAGCTTCTTATCGCTCCCTTCCTGTTTTCTGCCGCCTTATGGCACACCTCATCCTGTCAGCCCCGACGCAAATGCTTCCCGGAAAGTCAAATCCCCCGCAGCAGGCTGACGGGGCATCAAAATTCCAGCGCAGCAGGCTGCGGGGTATTTGACCCTCGCGGCAGTCGCCAAATATCCATGCAGGCATGGCTGCCTGGCTCGTTGCTTCGTGGGAATAAATGTGCACTCCTTATAACAGCATACCATATCCGGAGAATAATGAAAGTATCTTTCTAACATTTCGGCTGGAACAATTACCGACGAAGCTACGCTCCAAGTGCTCCGCTCCCCCTTCGATCGCCATAGTCTATCCATAAAGCTGCTACAGATGAAACTCTCGAAAGAGTTCCTGCTGGTACGCCGGATCGAAAGCCGCCCGCTTTAAATCCTCCACACGGTTCTGCTCGATCAGGATCCTGGCCAGATGGTTAGACCGTTCCACGCCAAGCGCCTGGCCTTGTTTTATTCCCTGTTTCATTCCCTCTTCCATCCCTTCCTGTCGGATGGTCCTCTCATACTTGTCCACATCAAACCCTTCCAGCAACATTCCCAACACCTCCGCCCGATAATCTCGCAATGTCTCATACAGTATCCCATGTTCCATGCAATACTGTATCGCCTGTTCCAGTGCTTCCTTTACTGCCAGACCATCTGCCATACACTGTCTGGATATCTCCACGAATTGTGCATATTCATCCAACACATGACATCTGTCCATCAGTTCACGGTTATGCCCGTAATTGATGTTGATCATCCGCACCTTCAATTCCACATCTGCTTCCCTGTTTCTGTTGATAAAAGCATCCGACAGCCTTAAGACCTCCTCTTCCGGAGCCTGCTTCTCACCGTTATAGAAAACGACGCACTGCGGCGAACTCTCCTGCTGCCGGCCCATTTGATATATCTGCCGGCAAACCGCCTGATATCAGCCGCACCGCGTATCAGTGCACCTGCACCGCTCCCTGTTCTGCGCGTTTCTCCAAGCACCTGCACACCCTTCTGTCCCTGCCCTGTTAAGTTATCATTAGAAAAATCTGACAGAAACTGTCGGAATGTGCGACAAGCACACTATTAAGAATTTCTCTGATGTATTTGTATGTTTTTATCATAATTGATGAATGTTTATTTGTCAATTACTTCATGCAATTATATTCAACTAATCATTGGTACACGGCGACTTAACTTAGTGACATTGTTTCAATCGAGCAGGGAAGAGTTTCTCACTACTCACCGCGCTGGGCGCACGTTGCGTAAGCAACAATTCATCTGTGCGCCCCTGCGCATCGGGTAGGAGGCTACCCATTAGTTGAGCAGCCGACCTCCCACACCACTGTACG
>OFFG01000278.1_pt1 | contig 48931 bp, 42 predicted proteins | sample 1521331 | NCBI WGS metagenome assembly OFFG01 (sample SAMEA3504129, study PRJEB24116) | mouse gut metagenome | biome: mouse gut; feature: mouse-associated habitat; material: faeces | place: Denmark | collected 2011 | reverse complement strand
AGCGGCAGCCGTTAGCGAGTGAACGAGCTCTGCGGACAGCGGCAGCAGAGATAATCATTTCCATCATAAAAAGAAAATTTTATAATTATCTTTTGTGGTTATATAATCAATCAACTAATTGAAATTTTTACATTATATCAAATAATTATAAAATCAACCGCTTTCTATAACAAAGCGTTCATTTTTAAAGAGAGAAAGGATATGGGGAAGGACTTGCCAAGGAGGAACAGAAAGGACATGTCTTTAACCGTTTACCCTTTGAAAGATGTGCTTATACTTTTTCAGCAAGCTATATGCACCGGAGTGAATTGGTTTAAGCCGCTTTGCACAAGTAATTGATAATTCAACGTAAGTTATTTATTCATCATTTTTTTTACTGTGGCTTCGCCATTCATCGCGGTACAGTTTATAGGTGACGCTGTCCGCGAGAGCCTGCCAGCTTGCTTCGATAATATCATAGGAAACGCCCACAGTGACCCATGCCCCCTGAGCGTCTGAACTTTCAATCAATACCCGTACAACACTTGCGGTGCCCACATGAGGAACAGAACATTCTTCATTGCCCGGACTAAAGAGGTCAGGTTTTTGGTTTGTCTTTTCCTGTCCCATGGTGAGAACGCGTACTTTAAAGTCCCTCAGGCTCAGCTCTGATATTTTAGGATAAAAAGAGGACAGTGCTTTACGCAGGGCAATATCCATGGCGTTCACAGGTCCTTGCCCTGTAGCTGCCGTGTGTTCGACAACACCTTCCACTTCCACGGCAACGGTTGCTTCTGCCAAAGGATTGCCGTTGGCGTCCTTTGTTTCCAGTACGCGCAGGCTTTTCAGCGTAAAGAAATTGCGCACTCCGCGGCGGGCAAGTTTACGAAGCAGTAAAAGCTCCATGCTTGCTTCGGCGGCGGCATAATCATAGCCAAGGCTTGCCTTGGTTTTCAGCTCATGGAAAAGCCCTTTGACCACAGGCTCGTCCTTATCCAAATGAAAGCCAAAACGACGGGCAAGGCTGACGATATTGCTTCTGCCCGCAAGTTCCGTAATCAGAACGCGCTGGCTGTTGCCCACCTGTTCCGGGCGTATATGCTCGTAAAGGGTGGAATCACGGTTTATAGCGCTGACATGTATGCCCCCTTTGTGGGCAAAGGCTGATTTTCCTACAAAGGCTTGCCGGGCAAAGGGTTTCATGTTCATAACTTCATAGACATAGGCAGAGGTGGCAGTGAGCTGGGTCAGCATGTTTTCGGGTAAACACTTTTTACCCAGTTTTACTTCAATAATGGGAATTATGGAGCAAAGATTTGCATTGCCGCAGCGCTCGCCCACGCCGTTCATAGTACCCTGCACATGGCTTGCCCCTGCCTGCAGTGCAGCCAGAGAATTTGCCACTGCCAGTTCGCAGTCATTGTGAGCGTGTATGCCAAAGACGGCGTCAGGCAGTTCCTGACGGCAAATATGCATGATTTCAGACACTTCAGAGGGCAGCGTTCCGCCGTTTGAATCACAAAGCACCAACGTATTCGCCCCTGCTTTGTGGGCATTTTTGAGGACGTGCAGGGCATAGTCTTTATTGGCTTTGAACCCGTCAAAAAAGTGTTCGGCGTCAAAGAAAACACATTCCGTGTGTTTTTTGAGGAATGCGACAGAATTATGGATAAGTTCGAGATTGCGTTCCGGGCTGACGCGAAGGGCGTCCAGTGCGTGTTTTTCACTTGATTTGCCAAAAATGGTAATCACAGGCACGCCCGCCAGTATCAGCGCTTTCATGGTGGGATCGTCTTCTGCCTTAAAATTGGCGTGATGCGTACTTCCAAAGGCCGCAATTTTGGCATTTTTGAGAGAATATTTTTTGATTTCCTCAAAAAATTCATTATCCACGGGATTAGCCCCGGGCCAGCCGCCTTCGATGCACTGTATGCCAAAATTATCCAGACGAAGAGCAATTTTTATTTTATCAGGCGTGCTTAATTGTACATCTTCGCTTTGGGCGCCGTCTCTCAGGCTTGTATCGTAAATATAAAAATCCATTATTATTCGCCGTCAAGCCCAAAGGTTGTATGCAGGGTGTGTACTGCTTTTTCTAATTGGTCCGCCTTGATAAGACAGGAAATTTTAATTTCAGATGTACTTATCATGAGAATATTGATATTTGCTTTATGCAGAGCAGAAAACGCCATGGCGGCAACACCGCTGTGATTGCGCATGCCCACGCCGATGACAGATACCTTTGAAACCTGATCATCGTATTCAACACCTTGAGCGCCAATTTCTTCGGCAACTTTTTCCGTATAGGTGAGGGCTCGTTTCAAATCTTTGTGGGAAACAGTGTAGGTCATATCTGTGATGCCGTCACGGCTTGCTTTTTGTACAATCATATCCACAAGAATATCATGGTCAGAAAGAGGGGCGAAAAGAGCCGCAGAAACTCCCGGCTGGTCAGGAACACCTAAAACGGTAATGCGAACCTGATCTTTATCAAATGCTACCCCGGAAACCATAACTGATTCCATCATATCTTCATCCTCCTGTGTTACGAGCGTCCCTTGATTATTCGTAAAGGTTGAACGTACCGATACCGGTACTTTATATTTTTTGGCAAATTCCACAGAACGGATTTGCAGGACTTTTGAGCCCATGGAAGCCATTTCCAGCATTTCATCATAGGAAATTTTATCTATTTTCTTCGCTTGCGGAACAACGCGGGGGTCTGTGGTATATACCCCGTCAACATCGGTATAAATATGACAGTCAACCTGCTCTCCAAGCTCTGCCCCAAGGGCGGCCGCAATGGCAACGGCAGATGTATCGGAACCGCCGCGTCCGAGTGTTGTAATTCTGTTTTCCATGCTGTAACCCTGAAAACCTGCCATAACGATAACATCAAAGCGTTTTAGTTCATGCAGAAACTGCCCGGCTTCAATGGAAACAATACGGGCGGAAGTATAGGCATTATCCGTTAAAATAGGTATCTGAAATCCTAAAAACGAACGGGCCTTTACGCCGGCGTCGTTTAAAAGCATACTAAAAAGAGCAATGGATTCCTGCTCCCCAGTTGCAAGCAGGGCGTCATATTCTGCGGGATTCGGTTCGTCAGACCATTGGTATGCCATTTCCACAAGCTTATTGGTTTGTCCTGCACGGGCAGAGAGAACGACAACGACTTTATAGCCCTCTTCAACTTCTTTCAGCACTTTTGCACGTACTTTTTTCATGCACTCAAGGTCAGCAACAGAGGAACCCCCGAATTTTTGAACCAAAATTTTCATGCTTTGTCCTGTTCAGCACAGTATGTAACTGTGCTTATTTAATAATAAAATCAGTATGTTACAAAATTACATGTTGTTATTTTTCATAAAAACAATTTTGTAAATTTTTTGTTAATAACTGCAGGAATACTAGGGCGGTATCCCCCTGTGCAGCAAGATTAACATGCCTTTTTAATTCGCATAAATTCACAAAATTGTCTATATTTTCAAGGTCATTTTTTTTATCAGGATTTATTTTTTCCTTGGTAAAAGTAATTTCCAGACGATCTGCGGCTTTTGCGTCATTTTGCAGGCGTTCCGCCCATTCGATGATAAGGAGCGTATTTTTGCCCAAATTCTGCAATTCTTCAGGCAGGTCGATATTATCCGGCAAACGGTATAAATCCGCATGGTAAACTTCAGGTTCGGTAGGGTATTCGTGGCAGATGGTAAAACTGGGACTGGCGACTTCCGCCTCCTGTGCATTTGGCAGTGCCCCCACAAAGGAGCGGGTAAAGGTTGTTTTGCCCATTCCCATTTCTCCCAATAGATACAGGGTATGTAAAAAAGCTCCTTTTTCTTTTTGTTCAAGGAGCGTTTTTGCGGCGATTTTGGCAAATTTATCGGTATCATCAAGACTTGTTAACTGTATTTGCATGGCTTATCCTGTTTATTTTGCGTCTATTGGCGTACTTTGGGCGAAACGGCAAAGCTTTTCCCCGGTCAGGCGATAGGTTGACCAGCCGTCCATAGGCACAGCCCCCAGAGAAAGGTAAAAATCAATGCTTGGCTTATTCCAGTCAAGGCAAGCCCATTCCACCCTGCCCAGCCCTTCGCTTCGGGCTTTTTGGACAATATGCTGCAAAAGCTGTTTACCGAAGCCCTTATGGCGGTAATTTGGCTGAATGAATAAATCTTCCACATAGATACCCGCTTTGCCAAGAAAGGTGGAAAAATTATAAAAATACAAAATATAACCAATGATTTTGCCCTCAAGCACAGGGAAAATCACTTCGGCTTTTTTCTTATCAAAAAGCCATGCGGTTAAAATTTCTTCTGTGGCAGTGACTTCATGTTCAAGATGTTCATAGCTTGCAAGTTCTTTTATCAAAGAAAGCAGGGTGCCCATGTCGGCGGGCTCGGCTTGTCTGAAGGTCAGCATGTGTATTCCTTGTATCATTTGAAAATTTCTCATTAAAAGACTGAATGCAAAGACAATGCATCCAGTCAAAATTTACATGCGGTAACGATAGTATGCTCTGTTACTTTTTCGTATTTGCCGGTTTTTTTATGCCGTCTTTCTCAGCACGGGATTCCATACGGGTAATGCGCTTGTCAAGGTCCGGGTGGGTAGAAAATAATTGTTCCATACCTTTGCTTTGTTTTACACCTGCATCATCCTGCATTTTTTTGAGTCTTTTGAAAGAATACGCCATAGCCCAAGGGTTTTTGCCTGCCTTTTTGAGGAAGTCATAGCCATAATCATCAGCAGCATATTCTTGGCTTTGGGAATAGTTGGCATGAATAAGCGCTTCGCCCAGATCGCCAAGCTGAGAATTTGTCAATGCAGCTGTTTTTCCGCCTTTTGCAGAAAGTCCGTCTTTTAAAGCAGAAGTGAGCAAAGCTCTTTTGAAGCTTTCTTTTGAATCTTTATGGGCAATATGCCCCATTTCATGTCCGATAACGCCGAGTAATTCGTCATCAGTCATGATGTCCATTAAAGAAGAAAAGACCCGCACGCTGCCGTCAGCACACGCAAAAGCGTTGACGTCTTTTACATAGTAAACTTTAAAATTCAGCGGGATACCTTCAACCTTAGTCAGCCCTTTGGTGAGCTTGTTCAAACGAATGGTGTAAGGGCTTTTGGCATCGCAAACTTTATTGTTTTTATCCATCCAGTCAATGTATTCTTTGACATATTCCGTCATTTGCTCATCTGTTAACGTAACGGCCTGCGTAACCTTAACCGCTCCGCTTACCGCTTTTGACAAATCAAAAGCCATGGCAGGCGCTGCGGCTGCCAGACATGAGAATACAATGAATGCTTTTAATAAGGCTTTGGTTTTCATGTTTTTTCCTCTTTTTCTTGATATTCTTAATTAACCCAATTCAATGGGAACAATAGCCGTTTTATTCCTTCACAGGATAGCGTCCGCAGCAGAATTTTTCCCCTTCCGGGCAATAGCCGAGCCGTTCGCATTTTGCCCCGGCGGTATTGAAGACTTCGGGGAGAATATCACGGCATATCCAGAGCATTTGATTGGCACAGTCGCGTATTTCCCATTGGGCTCTGGTGCAGCAGCGGTGCTCAAAAAAATTGATTAAAGAACGGCAGTTTATTGTCACAACAATATTGCTGGCTGCTGCCTGCGGGAGCACCATGCGGGCGTCTTCCTTGGCAAGCGTTCCTCTGCCGTCTTCTTCGAGCATGGTTTTGATATCGTGATAGGCTTTGCCTACTTCTTCCATAAAGGCTTCATAGCGTGCTAAAATTTTGGGGTTTTTCTTAATAGCCGGAGGCAGAATATAGTCCATATTGCCGGCGTCCACATAGCGCTGGCTTTGCTGGGAATAGGATGCAATGCGGTGCCGCACCAGCTGGTGGGTAAGGGCACGGGAAACCCCCGAAAGGGCAAAGGTGAAACTGACATGTTCAATGGGGCTTTCATGACCTGACAGTATGACATGGTGTACAAATTCTGCCTGTTTTTCCTTGCTGATTTCACCGTTTTGCAGGCGTTCCCACATATCGCCCACAAACCCTTGGTGATAGCACTGCCGAAAAGATGCATAAATAACGGAAAGAGGTTCCGGAGTATGGGCAAGGAGTTTAACTTGTAACGTTGCTTGCGGCATGGCATTTCCTTATAATTAATATTGTAGCTTTTCGGAATATTATCCTAAGTGTCCCATATGCTTATAGGCTCTTGCGGTGACAACGCGTCCCTGCGGAGTACGCTTGATGAGCCCGCATTGGATAAGATAGGGTTCGTAAATTTCCTCAATGGTGCGCATTTCTTCAGAACAGGCAACAGCCAAGGTTTTCAGCCCCACAGGTCCTCCGTCATAATGTTCGATGAGAATGGATAAAATTTTTCTGTCCATTTCATCAAGTCCCATTTCGTCCACATCAAGACGGAAAAGGGCGTGTCTGGTTTGTTCGCAGTCAATGACATCTCCGCCGTAGACGCTGGCAAAATCACGGACACGGCGCAGCAGCCTGTTGGCAATACGGGGCGTTCCGCGGGAGCGTTTGCCAATTTCCATGGCTGATTCATGGCTGATTTGCACGCCTAAAATTTTGCTTGCCCGCAAAACAACGTCAGCAAGCTCCTGAGGCGTATAAAATTCCAAGCGGCTGATTATGCCAAAACGGTCGCGCAAAGGGGCGGATAAAAGTCCGAGCCGTGTGGTTGCCCCCACTAGGGTAAAGGGTTCCACATCAATTTTTATGGTTTTGGCGGCAGGCCCCTGTCCAATGACAAGGTCAAGCTTAAAATCTTCCATGGCAGGATAAAGGACTTCTTCCACCTGCATGGGCATGCGGTGAATTTCGTCAATAAAAAAGACATCGTTTGCCTGCAGATTAGATAAAATCGAAGCTAAATCCCCGCCCCGCAAAAGAGCGGGACCGGAGGTAGAAACAATATTGACCCCCAGTTCTGACGCAATAATATGGGCAAGAGTGGTTTTGCCGAGCCCGGGATTGCCGTAGAAAAGGAGGTGATCCATGGCTTTGCCCCGTTTTTTGGCGGCGTCCAGATAGACCTGCAGATTTTTCCGTAATTCGCTTTGTCCGATAAATTCGGAAAGTTTGCGCGGACGGATTGATTCATCCATTTTGTCCAAACTGTCTTTTAAAGAAAAGGACTCGCTTGTTTCTTGTGTTTTTTGGGTATGATGTGCTTGAAAATAGGCAGGCTGAAAAGAAGAAGCGTTTTTGTCCTCTTCGTCATACATATCCTCATCGTACATGTCTTCATCATGCACATTTTCATCAAAACCGTCTTCAGCAAAATTTTGCTCTAATTCTTTGCTGCTGTTTTTTTTATAGGAAGAGGAAAAGTTTTTTTTGCCAAATTTTTTTGTCATTTCACAACCTTATTTTTCTCAGACGTTCTTTTTGCGTCTTATTTTTTCTTTACCATAGTTTTGAGAGCAGCCCTGAGCGCCTCGCCCACAGTCAGATCAGGGTCTTTTTGTAAAACTTCAGAAAGAACTTCACCCGCGCTTTGGTTATCATACCCAAGATTGAGAAGCCCTGTCAGCGCGTCATTGAAAACACCGGTATTGGCAGAAGAAGAAAGCCCCATGCCTGCAAGATGCGTATCAGCTTTAAATTTATATTTCAGTTCCAGAAAAATCTTTTGTCCGGTCTGCTTGCCAATGCCGGAAACCTTTGTCAGGGCATTGACGTCATCCTGTGCCACGATACGCCGCAAATCATCGGGTTTATACACAGATAAAATGGCAAGCGCCGTTCTTGCCCCCACCCTGTTTATGGTAATAAGCATTTTGAATGTTTCCCGTTCTTCAAAGGTGGAAAAGCCAAAAAGCTCCTGTGCATCTTCACGCATGACAAAAGCTGTGTAAACAAAAAAATCGTCACCAATTTTGGGAAGTGTCATGCTTTGGGGAATAAAAATTTCATAGCCTACACCGTATCTTGTTGCAAGAATGATACTTTGCGCTGTTCTTTGTAGAAGTTTTCCCTCAAGGTAGGCTATCATGGTTTCCTCTGCTCTTCGGGCAGGCAGTGCTTTTTGCCTGTATCCCCGTTTTATTTGTTATTTTTTTCGTATTATTTTCTGAGCGGCAGCAATTCTTTTAATTCGTTTTCCAAACGTCTGTGGCATTCATTTAAATATTTTTCCGTCAATTCTTCGGTGACAAAAAAACCGTCTCCAAAAACGACGCGGACCTCACTGAAAGGCAAGGGAATTTGAAATCTGTCCCAGCTGCGGAGTTTTATGCTTCTTTTGATATCCAGACGCACAGGGACAATTTTTGCATTTGCCCTATGGGCAAGCAAGAATGCTCCGTCCTTGGCTTTATGGCGGGGACCCATGGGACCGTCTACCGTGATACAGCCGTGGACTGTGCCGTCTTTCATTATTCTTGCGGCTTGAAGCAAGGCTTTGAGCCCGCCCCTTCGGCTGGAACCGGAGGCTGTGCGCAGCCCCAGTTTCCGCATGAGTTTTTCTAATATTGCTCCGTCTTTGCTTTCACTGACAATGCAGACAATGTCCAGATCATTTTGCAGATAAATAAGGGGGAAGAGTTCGTCATGCCAAAGACAAAGGACAACGGGAGTGCCTTTGACATCTCGTCCCTGTTTGCGTTCATAGGCAATTCTGTCTTGCTCGGCGATTTTTACACGGGTTTTCTGATTATATTTGAGCGTTCCGCATAACGCTTTATAAAACCATACGAGCAAACCCAAAGAAAAATCGGAGGTTCGGAATAAATCCCGAATTTTTCGGCGTATTCTGCCAAGCTGCTGACTGACTATTTTTTCCTGTAAATTCTTTCTGCGCATACTCATCCGTATTTTTCACAGTTTTTCCCTGTTTTTCATGGGCAAAAAAACTAGACGATTGAATATATAAAGTATATTATGCACCTGATAAAAACGCAACAAAAAAAGAGTAAAAATGGAAGAGCAGACAATCCGCCTCAATAAAGCCCTTGCCGATGCAGGTATTTGTTCCAGAAGAAAAGCCGATGAGCTGATTTTTGCAGGCTTGGTTACGGTTAATGGCGTCAAGGCAGAAAGCCCTGCCCTTCGCATTGACAGGGAAAAAGACAGTATTGTGTGTCAGGGCAAAAAGGTTGTTTTCAGTACGCGGAAAAAACCGTGTATTTTGATGCTCCATAAGCCCATCAGTGTTGTGAGCACGGTAAAAGATCCGGAAGGGCGCAAAACCGTGATTGATTTTTTGCCTGCCGCATATAAAGGACGGCGTATTTACCCTGTGGGACGGCTTGATTTTTTTTCTGAAGGGCTGATCCTTTTGACCGATGACGGGGAACTTGCCAACAGGCTTATGCACCCGCGCTGGCATATGCCGAGAATTTATCATGTCAAAGTGCGCCTGCCCCATAACGGCTATAATTTGCAGGAAACAATCAAGACTATGCAAAAGGGCATGACCCTGCAGGAAGGGGAAGATCTTGCCCCGGTTAAGGTGGAAATGCTCTCCAAGCAAAAGAATTTGGAACTGTGGCTGGAATTTACGCTCAGTCAGGGAATAAATCGGCAAATTCGGCGCATGTGCCGGGATACGGGGCTGACAATATTGACGCTGCGCCGTGTTCAGCAAGGTTCATTGCGGCTTGGGGATTTGCCGAAAGGGAAAGTGAGGGAATTGACTGAAGAAGAAATACGCTTGCTTCGCCGGCAAGCAGGCTTGGAAGAAATGGTTTAAAAAAATGGGCTGCCGCTCTTCCGTAAAACAAAAAATATGGAATATATTATAGCTATGGCATATAGTTATAAAAAATAAATATGGAATAAAAAGCAACGATAAAAATGAAGGAGAATATATGGAAATAACAGAACGCGATTTTGATATAGAGTTTCAAATCCAAGGGCAGTGGAAAACGGATTTGGCCCTTGCCTTTGCCTTTGAAGGGGAAGGAGTGGACGATGCCTGTCATTTTTTACAGCACACAGCCCCGTGGCTGACTATTGCCCCGCAGTGGCGTGATTTCAAAGGCAAAAAAGAGGAACGTATCATTTTATACGGTCCGCCTGCCATGGAAATTTCCCGCTGCATGGTGCTGGGATTGGGTAAGGCAGAGGAATTGACCTTGGAAGATTTACGCTTTGCCTTTGGAAAGGCGGTGACTGCCTGTCAGGATTTGGGCTTGGAACATATGGGCATCGACATTGTTTCCATGGCTCGAATAGGGGCAAAGCTTGGGGTAGGCCGTGATAATCTGGCAAGAGAACTTGCTCTTGCCGCAAAGCTCGCCCTGTATTCCTATACGGCGTTTAAGAAAAAATCTGACAGCCCAAGACTGCGCAAACTTTTCTTTTTGCTTGATGATGATTTTTGTGACGATGGCTTGAAAAAGGCTGTGCGCTTTGCAGAGGCGGAAGCGTCAGGAATTTATCTTGCCCGTGACCTAGCCAATGCTCCCGCCAATTACGTAACCCCGGTCTTTTTTGCGGATAAAGCGCAGGAAGTTGCCATTTATCATAATTTTAATATCCGTATTTTGAAAAAAGGGGAAATTGAACAGGAAAACATGCACGCCTTTTTGGCTGTGGCAAAGGGTTCGGCACAGGAGCCGCGTTTTGTGGTTTTGGAATACTATCCTCATACTGTGGATAAAAACCTTGCTCCGCTCGTTCTGGTGGGTAAGGGTATTACCTTTGATTCCGGCGGTATCAGCTTAAAGCCCAGTGCGGGCATGGAAGAAATGAAAGGGGATATGAGCGGTGCTGCGGCGGTGCTGGGAACCTTTGAAAGTCTTGGAAGGCTTGCCATGAACGGCACATACCCCGCCCGTCCTGTGATTGGGATTATGCCTTTATGCGAAAACCTGCCGGGCGGATCCGCCGTCAAACCCGGGGATATTGTTTTTGCCAGAAGCGGCAAAAGCGTTGAAATTGTCAATACGGATGCAGAGGGCAGACTGATATTGATTGACGCCCTTTCCTATGCACAGGATACCTATAAACCGGCCTGCTTAGTGGATATTGCAACCTTGACAGGGGCTTGCGCTGTGGCGCTTGGCGAGGGCGCCGCAGGCATTTTTGCTTCTGATGATAAACTTGCACAAAAGGTTGCGGCACGCAGCAGCGCCCTTTTTGAACGGGCTTGGCAGCTGCCTGTCTGGAAGCATTTAATGAAGGAACTCAAAAGCAATGTTGCCGATCTGAAAAACTCCGGTTCCCGTTTAGGCGGCTCCCTGACCGCTGCGCTTTTCCTCAAAGAATTTGTGAACGATGAACAGGAATGGGTACATATTGACATGGCCGCTGCGGACAACGGCGAAAATGCCCTGAACCCTAAAGGAGCAACAGGCTATGGCGTGCGTACCCTTATCGATTTGAGTTTTATGGGATAAGTATGGCAAAAAAGCTTCAGTATTCACAGGAACAGTGCGTACGTGCCGCAGGCAAACTCATGCAGAATACGGGCATGCTGAAACCCCATGCCCGCGTGGGGGTCGCCGTTTCAGGGGGCGTGGATTCCTTTGTCTTGCTCAAAGTTTTGCAGATACGGCAGAAAATTACGCCCTTTCCTTTTGAAATTATGGCAATACATGTGAATGCCGGTTTTGACCCCCATTGCCATGCCCCCCTTGTCGCATGGCTCGAAGAGGAAAAAATCCCGTACCATGTGGAAGTAGCCAATCACGGACCCCTTGCCCATTCTGAAGAAAACAGGACAAAATCCCCATGTTATTATTGTGCATTTTTACGGCGCAAGCGTTTGTTTGAACTGTGTGACGAGCACAAGCTGACCCATTTGGCGTTTGGGCACAATGCGGATGATATTGTTTCCACTTTTTTGCTCAACCTTGTGCAAACAGGACGCATTGATGGCATGAGCATGTATGAGCCCTTTTTTGGAGGGCTTTTGACTGTTATCCGCCCCCTTGCCATGGTGGAAAAACAGCATATCATTAAGGCAGCCAAGCTTTGGGAACTGCCGATTTTCTCCAATCCCTGCCCCTCTGCCGATACGACCAAGCGCACAGATTTGCTTGCCAAGCTGGATGTGCTTTGCAAAGACAGTCAAAACGGCAAACGCAATGTGTATCAGGGAATTATCCGCTGGCAAATGCAAAAACATCTCCTTGCACCTGAAAAACAGCTTGATTTAACGCCCTTTATTCAGGCAAAGCAGGAAGAAAGCCGGCGGCGGAAAATGGATTTGCAGGAACTGCAAAACGAGGAATAAAATGGCACGTGTGAAAATTCGCTATTTGCGGGAAAGTAAAAGCCTTTACGGGGCGGATGGAATATCTCCTGCCACAGGCTATTCCTGCGGGATAGATTTGCGGGCTTGCTTTTCAGAAGGAAAAATCTGTATTGAAGCCGGGGAGCGATACCCCATTCCCACAGGCATTGCCCTTGAAATCTGCGAGCCGAACATTGCCGGCTTTGTCTATTCACGCAGTGGCTTAGGGGCAAAAATCGGCTTGACTGTCGCCCAAGGTGTGGGGGTTATTGACCCTGACTATCGTGGGGAAATTATTGCCTTTATGCTCAATACGTCCAAGCAGGCAATTTGCGTGGAAAAAGGCGAGAGAATTGCCCAGCTTGTTTTTCAGCCTTATCTGCCTGTTTCTTTTGAAGAAAGTGAAGAGCTTTCCCCGACGGAACGGGGCAGCGGCGGCTATGGGCATACGGGAAAAAAATAATATTGGAAACAAATTGCACAAGTTTTGATAATGTTCGCTCTGCTTGGAAATACTCCGGGCAGACTGTATGAAAAACTATAAAAATAGAGTGGTTAAGACAGCTTGCAAATAAAGTGAGGCAGATATGTTACCCATGCCCTTAAGACCCAATTTATTGTTTCCCTATCATGAGGAATGGAAAGTCCCCACAGTGGGCGAGTGTTTCCGTATTTGGAAAAAATATCAAATGATGTCCCATATTAAAGCCCATTGTCTGATGGTGGCACGGGTTGCCCTGACCCTTGCACGGCGTTTTGAAAAAGCGGGCTATCCTCTTCGCGAGGATTTGGTGCTTGCTTCTGCACTGCTCCATGATATTGCAAAGAGTTATACCATTTATTTCGGGGGGGACCATGCGATTTTGGGCAGCGCATGGGTTATGCAGGAAATCCAGAACCCGCTTATTGCACAGGCTGTGCTTGCCCATGTGATTTGGTTTTTTGACGAGGGAGAACAAGCCATTGAAAAAAATCCCTGCACGCTGGCAAATTTGATTTCCTATTCCGACAAGCGAGTACAGCATGACAGACTGGTGACTCTTTCGGGGCGTTTTGAAGATTTGATTAAACGCTATGGCACAACAGAAGAAAAAAGAAGGCTTATCAATATTAACTATACCCAAAGCCAAAAAATCGAAAATGCCTTTATTCGGTTTGGCGTGGATATAAAACTTGAACCGGGACAGCTTGTCCGTATCAAACAGGAAAGGAAACGATAATGAACGTATTATTGATTGCAGGGGGCTGGTCGCCTGAACGGGAAATTTCCCTTCGCGGTGCAAAAGGAATTGAAAAAGTCTTGAAAGAACGCGGACATGCGGTGACGTTTTTTGACCTTTCTGACGGCTTTGAAGCCCTTATTCCGCTGGCAAAAAAAGCCGAAGCGGCTTTTATTAATTTGCATGGTTCTCCGGGGGAAGACGGGCTTGTACAGGCAATTTTAAGCCGTGTAGGCTGTCCGTATCAGGGGGCAAATGCTGAAGGTTCTTTTCTTGCTTTGCATAAATACGCTGCAAAATCACTCATGCAGGCAGGGGGGCTCAACACCGTAAAGGGTATGTTTTTACCCCATATGCCTGAAAGTTTGGCAGAAATCGAGGAAAAACTGACCTATCCCCTGTTTGTCAAATCCAATAACGGCGGTTCCAGTATCCATTTATACCGAGTCACAAACAGGGAAGAGCTGAAACATGCCCTTGAAAGTATTTTCAGCGTGGGACTGGAAATTTTGATTGAAGAGCTTGTTGCGGGCAGAGAAGTTACCTGCGGAGTTTTGGATAACGAGGCACTTCCGCCAATTTTGATTGAATCGAAAGCAGAATTTTTTGACTATACCAATAAATATGCTGAAGACGGAGCAACAGAAATCTGTCCTGCTCCCATTGGAGAAGAGGCAACAAAGAAAGTTCAGGAAATGGCATTAAAGGCACATCGGATTTTAGGACTTTCCGACTACAGCCGTTCTGATTTTATCCTGACCAAAGAAGGCGTGCCCTATATTTTGGAAGTCAATACACTCCCCGGCATGACAGCCACCAGCCTTGTGCCGAAAGAAGCGAAGGAAATCGGCTTGGAATTTGGGGAACTGATTGAAAAATTGCTCAAAATGGCGATGAAGAAAAAAGCGTAGAAGCAAAGCACATCGAGCATTTCGGTACGCGTCACTGCGGCGGATAAGCACAGGAAGTGCGGGACGCGCACCCGTCTGACGGCGGCGAAGCCGTTTGCGTTGGCGAAGAATAAGTCTCATGCGAGGTGAGCAGAGATGCGGGTGAACAAAAATTATTGCGTCTGCTTATTTTTCCCTTAGAGCAATTCCTGTTAACATCAAGAATATTAATTCCCTGTTATGGACAGCGTCCACAACAGGGCGTAGAGGGGGATTGGGGGAGTGGTAGCCGTAATGCTCGTTCTTTCGCTGACGGGTACCGCTGCAGGCGAGGGGTCCAGCTGCAAAGGTTTTTAAACTTTAAATAAATATTCCGAATATCATAGGGAAATGTACTGACAAACAGGTTTTATTTTTTGAGATAGTTATGCAGGAAAAAGAGATACGGGAAAACAGCGCCAGGGAATGTTTTACGCTGTTATCTGTCCCCAAAAGCATTATGGCAGGGCGCTTTGCCTATTTAAGCCTTGGCGCTGCCATGGCGGTATGGGCAGCGCTTATACCCTTTGCTATGGAGCGTTTGCAGGTCAATGAGGCGCAGCTTGGGCTTTTGCTCCTTTGTCTTGGCTTTGGGGCAACAATTTCCATGCCTGCAGCGGGAGCGTTTACCGCCCGATTTGGCTGCCGAGCCATGCAATTGGTTTGTATTCCGGTTTATTATCTTGCGCTGTTTATTTTGAGCTTTGTTTCGACACCGCTCAGTCTGGCCATATTTCTGACGATTTTCGGAGCAATGAGCGGCATGCTCGATGTGGTGATGAATATACAGGTTGCACTTCTGGAACAGACAAGCGGACGCAGGCTGATGTCCAATCTCCATGCTCTCTACATGATAGGCGTTGCCCTTGGGGCAGGGCTTGCTGCAATATTATTGCAGGTGCTGGGCAATCAAGTGGTTGCGGCGGGTATTATCGGTTTGCTCATCGTAGCCGCCATGCTTTATTTTCAACGCTATTTTTTCCCAAAAACCCGGTGTAATGAAGAAAAAACGCCTTTATTCACCCTTCCGCGGGGTGTTATTTTGGGATTTGGGGTGATTTGCTTTTTCCTGTATATGATTGAGGGCGTTCTTATGGACTGGAGCGCGTTGTTTTTGAATAAAATACGGCTTGTTCCCCTTTCTCAGGCAGGGCTCGGTTATGCTCTTTTTGCCGTAACCATGACCTTTGGACGGCTTATCGGCGATAAACTGGGTACACGGTTTGGGGCACGGAATTTACTTTTCTATGGGGTATGCTTCAGCGTCCTTTGTTTTTTTGCCGTGAGTTTTATCCCGCATGCCTATGCCTGTTTTTTTGCATTTTTTTGTCTGGGTTTATTTGCCTCCAATACCGTGCCCATGCTTTTTTTCCTGACGACAAAAAATTCCAAAGGCAGTTTGAGTACCTGCATAGCTTCCGTCAGTACTCTGGGATATTTAGGGCTTCTTGCAGGACCTGCCATTATGGGCTTTGTGGCGCATAATCTTGGTTTGCCCTTTGTTTTTATTACCATGTGTATTTTTTTGAGTTTGGTTGCCGTGCTTATCCGCTTTCTGCCCATTAAAGAATAAGGCTCTTTTTCCTTGCCTTTATACAAAAAGTACCCTACAAAGAAAAAAAATTACTCAGGTTGAAGATGAATTTTGTAACCTTCCAGTTTGCTGTTTTCTTTTTATTTGTCCTCATTTTTCTCAGTCTTGGGGCAAGAACGCTTAAATCACAAAAATATTTTCTTTTAGGAATAAACATTGCTTTTTATGCCTTTGCAGGGGTACAATTTTTGCCTTTGCTCTTTTTGGTCGCGTTTATTAACTATTTTTCTGCCGTTCTTACCAATTCACGCCCCCTTAAAAAGCACGGTACGCGGCGTTTTATTGTCGGGACAGCGATTTTTGCACAAATTTTACTGCTCGGTTTTTTCAAATATTATGAATTTCTGGTTTTGAGTGCGGAACAGCTTTTCAAAAGCCTTGGTTTTGATATCAGCCTTCTTTTTTTGCTGCCAAGCATGGATATTCTGCTTCCCGTGGGACTCAGTTTTTATATTTTCCAAGGCATGTCCTATGCCATTGACAGGTACAGAGATACGGGGCTGAAACCCCTTTCCTACACCAATGTTTTGCTCTTTGTTTCTTTCTTTCCGACTGTGCTTTCCGGTCCGATTATGCGCAGCAGCCAGTTTTTTCCCCAGCTTGTTGCCGACCCGGTTCAAAGCGGGCTTGTGGGAGACGAAGAATATAAAAAAATGGAAAAAGCCCTTATCAACCGTGATATTGCCGAGGGTTTTACCTATCTTTTAAGCGGGCTTTTCAAAAAAGTGGTGCTGGCGAGCTATTTATCCGAACATATTGTACGGGATGTGTTCCAAAGCCCTGAATTTTACAGTTCCGAAACAGTGTTTGTGGCTATGTATGCCTATGCTATGCAAATCTTTTGCGATTTCTCGGGATATACGGATTTGGCTCTTGGCATCGGTCGGCTCATGGGCATAAAAATCCCGCAAAACTTCAATGCCCCCTATCTTGCGACCAGTGTAAAAGAGTTTTGGCACAGGTGGCATATCAGCCTTTCCACATGGCTGCGTGATTACGTGTATTTTAGCCTTGGGGGCAACCGCAAAGGCAATACGTACGTGAATTTATTTCTGACTATGGCCATAGGCGGGCTGTGGCACGGGGCGCATTTGCGTTTTCTGGTTTGGGGCATGGCACACGGCGCAGGGCTTGTTGTCAACCATGCATGGAAACGTTTTCTGCCCGGTGCGGGACTTATGGAAAAACCTGTTATCAAGCACTGCTATCGTTTGTTTGCATGGTTTTTGACCTTTCATTTTATTTGTTTCGTATGGCTTTTCTTCCGGGCGGAAAGCATGGATATTGCCCTTGCCATGCTCCAAAAAATGTTTCTTTTTACGGGAGAAGGAGATGGCTATCCTTTGTTGGTTTTGGGGGCAATTTCGTGTGCGTTCCTTATCCAATTTATCGGCAAATATGGTTTTGACAGTCTTTCCTTTGTGCTGGAAAAGCTTTGGTATCCTTTTAAGCTTATGCTGATTACTTTGTTATGCGCGATTATTTTTAAATTAGGTCCTGACGGCGTCTTGCCCTTTATTTATTTCCAATTTTAGAGTGTTGTATGAAAATTTGTCATGTTTCGCGGAAAAGTTTGGTTTTATATGCGGCTGTCTTTTTTTGCATGCTTTTTTTTGAGGAAGCACGGCTTACATCCCTGCTGGAGCGCGAGGGAGCCAACTATCCGTTTTTGTTAACAATTAATCAATATATTCACACTCTTGGCGAAAAAACAAAAGTGTATGCCTTTAATTCCTTTGTGCAGGATAGGGTTGCTGAGGTTGCACAAGGTGATTTTTTCAGTTCCGAGCAGAATTTGAGTCCCAAAATAACTGCATGGTGGGAAAATATCAAACAAGCAAGGGATACTAAGGATATTTCTGCGGAAAGCATTGCAGAGCAAAAGCCTGCTGCACGGGAAGAAACAAGCAAAACAGAACAGCGCCTTATCCAATCTGACGATTTTTTGAACGAGGAAAATAACAGGGCTGTGCAGGCAGAGCAGGAAGATGAGCCCGCAGTGACGCAGGAAACTGCATCAGCAATCACGCGGGAAGATCCTCTTCAAACGGAAAAGACGTTTCAGCAGGAAATGCTTGCGGAAAATTCTCAAAAAGAGGCAGTACCCACGGAAATAAATGCGGAAGACGGTCAAAATATTCCGGCGTTTGCGGCAGAGCAGGCAATTGCAGACAATGCGGACGAAGGCAAGGCAGAAACGGCAGAACAGTATACCTATAATGCGTACAATTATCCATACAATGCACAGCTTGCAGCGGAAACACGCAGCGGCATCGCCTGTTATGAAACGCGTCTTCCCGATTACGGCAGAAAAAAACGTGTGCTTATTATCGGCGATTCTATGATGATGGAAGGGCTTGGTCCCGCCCTGCAAAATCGTTTGCGCAAGCGGGATAATCTGGAAGTGCATCGGGAAGGGAAATATTCTTCCGGGCTGAGCCGTCCCGATTTTTATAATTGGTTTGAGAATTTACCTGCCATGCTCGAAACCTATCAGCCCGATTTGCTTATTATGAGCCTTGGGGCAAATGATACGCAGGATATTGTCATTGATAAAAAGCGCTATTTTATCGATACCAAGGCATGGGCAGAAATCTATTTACAGCGTTCTAAAGAGTTTATTGCCCTTGCTGATAACGGCAAGCGGCAAATTCTCTGGATAAGCCTGCCCGTTATGGGCAAAGAGCCGTATTTTACGCGGACAAAGCTGATTTCCAAATTGCAGGCGGAAGCAAGCAAGACCGTTGCAGGTGCCCGTTTTATCAATATTGAACATCTGCTCACGGCAAACGGCAAATACACGACTTTTTATACAGGGAAAAATAAGCAAAGCATACGCCTGCGTTCTAAGGATTTAATCCATGTCAGCAATGAAGGCGGGGAAATTTTAACCGATTACGTTCTGCCTGCTGTGGAGAAAGACCTTGCTGTGCTGTATGCCAAAGATGTGCCCGTGTGCTATCCCCCCGTGGCAGGCATGGCAAACCATGTCGTCTTTACGTCTTCTCTGCGCAAAAAACAAGCGGAGTACTATATTTGGCTGCCTGAAACAAAAATGAGCCTTGTAAAACAAGAAGAAAATGCCGATGAAAACGCGCCGCTCAATGTGCAAAAAACCATACAAGCGCAGCTGGGCAATAAGCGTTATCCTGTCCTTTATTTACTGCATGGTGCAGCGAGTTCGGGAAAAGACTATGTGGAGGCAATAGGTAAGGATTTACAGGAAATTGCCAATACAAAAAAAGTGATTATTGTTGCCCCAGACTGTGAGCCCTACGGCTGGTATGCGGACAGTCCGCTTGTTGCTGATAATCAAATAGCCGGCTTTATTACGAAGGAGCTTATTCCGCATATTGACAGCCTGTACCCGACCACGGGCAAGCGTGCCATTGCCGGGCTGAGCATGGGCGGGCATGGGGCTTTGCTTTTGGGTTTTCACCATAGAAACCTGTTCCAGTCCATGGCAAGTGTCAGCGGGGTGCTGGATATCCGTGAGCATAAAAATAATTGGAAAATCAAAGACGTGCTGGGAGATCTTGTGCCGGAAAACCGACAAATTTGGGATGAGCATGCGGTCAATGCCGTCATTGGAACAAAATGGCCTGCAACTTCTCCCCGTCATATTCTTGTTGTGACAGGGACGGAAGATACGCTTGTGATTGACGAAAACAGAAAAGCAAAGGACCTGTTTCACAAAAGGGGCTTTCAAATTGGCTATATGGAGGCGGAAGGCACGCACAATTGGAATTTCTGGAAAAAACATATTCCCGAAACTCTGGCGAAGCAGGCAGATTTTTTACATAAACAATAGCGTATCAAAAAAACTCCCGAGGCGATTTCTCAAACAGGCATGGTATTTTTGTCAGTTATGCCTGTTTTTCCTGTCCATACGGAATGGCAAAAATAAGGGGATTGAACCAAAATTATTTGCGTTCAAATTTATACAAATTGCTTTTATTGATTTGCTGTTTTTTGGGGGCAAATTCCTGCAGGATTTTTGCACTTCCTGCCAAATCGACATGCAGGGCTGACGTTGCTTTATCATAGGGGGCAAAGTGGTCAAGGATACGGATGAAAAAATCCGTATCGTTATCCAGCGCCATGATTTCGTCCGTCTGCATGCTTTTTTCGACAAAAACAAGCAATGAAGCATTTTTTGCCATGCGCCGGAGTGCTGCAAAGAGCTCTTGCAAAAATTTTACCCGTCCTTCATTGGTGCGATGACACAGACCCGGATATAAGCCGATAACATAGAGCTTTGTTTCCGCTGATTTTGCAATGACTAAAAATTTTTCACACTGATATTCTATGCGTTCTTTTGTATTTAAAAGTTCCGCACGGACTTTTTTGCTGTCGCGTTTCCCGTGTTCATCGAGCAATTCCTGAGGTGTATGGACACCGTGGAAATTGATATGGGTGACAGCACATTTCCACATATTTGTTTTTGGATCATCAATAATTTTTCCGGAATAAATGAGGCTCAGATTACCCAGCACCTCAATAAAATTGGCAGCAGGAACAGTAGCCCATTGGAATAAAGAGCTTTCTGCCCCACCATAAATTTTATAGAGAATGAAACTGGTTTCACAATTTAAACCAAGGGAAATGAGGCGATCGTAACGGCGTATGTTGTCCATAAAAGCGTTGTGCATGAAAAGCGTGCTTATTCATACTCGAATTTATATTTTTTTTCTTTCTTTACAAATTTGGCAGGGGAAAATTCCTGAAAAATTCGTGCATATCCCTGCATATCCATTTCTTCAGGGGAGGTTGCTTTTTGTGCAGGGGCAAAGTGGTCTATGGAACGGATAAAAAATGTTGCATTATTGTCCATCTGCATTTTTTCAGGTGTTTTCATTTTATCTTCAAGAATGACAAGCAGTGAGGCATTCTTGGCAGTATGCTGCAATACCGTATACAAGTTTTGGAGAAAATGTACGGTATTTTCTTGTGTATCCGTGTAAAAAGCAGGATGTAAACCTATGATATACAGTTTTGTTTCTGCTGACTGCGCAATGACACGGAATTTGTCACAGAGATAGTGAACGCGTTTGACGGTATCCTTGATTTCTGCACGGACTTTTTCTTTATCGCGCTGACCGTGCTCATCAAGCAGCTGGCAAGGCAGGCTTTTTCCGTGGAAATTGATATGGGTGACAGCACATTTCCACATATTTGTTTTGGGATCTTCAATGATTTTCCCTGAATAAATAAGAGTCGGATTCTCCAGCACCTCAATGAAATTGGCAGCAGGAACAGTTGCCCATTGGAATAAAGAACTTTCTGTCCCGCCGTAAAATTTATACAGGTTAAAGCTTGTTTCACAGTTTAAGCCAAGGGAAATGAGGCGGTCGTAAACACGAAGAGTATCCATAGGAAATAAAGAGAAAGAAGCTCCCCATTCATTTTTTGCTGCATAATGGACGGGGAAGCTCGGAAAAGCCTTTTTACAGGCGTTCGATGACTTTATCAGTCATTTCAGTGGTATTGCAAAGAATTTTGCCTTCTTCCATGATATCGCCTGTTCTGAAGCCGTCCTGCAGGGTTTTGCGGACAGCATTTTCAATGCACAAAGCTTCATCGGCAAGGTCAAATTCATGCAAAAGCATCATGGCAACAGATAAAATAGTGGCAAGAGGATTTGCCTTTTTTTGTCCTGCAATATCAGGGGCAGAGCCGTGAATGGGCTCATACAGTCCTGCGTATTCGCTGCCAAGGCTTGCGGAGGCGAGCATGCCGATGGAACCGGTAATAACCGCGGCTTCATCAGAGAGAATATCCCCAAAAAGATTGCCGGTGACAATAACATCAAATTGGCTTGGGTCACGTACCAGCTGCATGGCGGCATTGTCCACATACATGTAGCTGAGTTCCACTTCGGGGTATTCCTTGGAAACCTCGGTGACAACCTCACGCCAGAGACGGCTGACGTCAAGCACGTTTGCTTTATCCACAGAGCAGACTTTTTTTCTTCGCTTCATGGCAGCTTTGAACGCAATATGGGCAATACGCCTGATTTCGTCTTCATTGTAAATCATCGTATTGAAGCCCGTGCGCCTGCTGTCACGGATTTCAACGCCGGCGGGCTTTCCAAAATAAATACCGCCTGTCAATTCCCGCACAACCATGACATCAAGCCCTTTATCCACAATATCCTTGCGTAAAAGGCAGGCTCCTGCAAGTTCGGGGAAAAGACGGGCAGGACGAAGATTTGCATATAAACCTAATGCCTTACGTATACCAAGAAGCCCTTTTTCAGGACGGATGGCAGGGTCAATGGTATCCCATTTGGGACCGCCCACGGAACCCAAAAGGACAGCGTCTGCTTTTTTGCAGGCTTCGATGGTTGCTTCCGGAAGAGGAGAGCCTGTTGTATCAATGGCAATGCCGCCAATGAGGACATTTTCCGTGGTAAATTCATGGCTGAATTTTTTTGCTGTTGCATCAAGCACGCGCAGTGCTTCTCCTACGATTTCCGGACCAATTCCGTCTCCAGCCATAACTACAATATGTTTTTTCATATTTTTCCTTTATTTTTCGATAGCCTTTAAATGTTTACTGAGAATGTCCACAAAGTAGTCGAGTTCACTTGTGCCGATGGTAAGGGCAGGAAGCAAACGCAAAACCGTGCCTTGGGTCAGATTTAAAATAATGCCGTCTGCAATGAGCTTATTCCAAAGTTCTTTGGCGCTTTCTTCCGTGCAGGTGAGCTGAATGCCGCGGATAAGCCCGAAACCGCGTATTTCCTTTACCCATGGGCTGTCCAGTGCCATAATCTTATCGGCAAGGTATGCGCCCAGTGCCTCGGCTCGTTCTGCCAAATGATCGCGTTCCATGATTTCAAGGACTTTTGCCCCGACTTTGGTTACGAGTGCCCCGCCGCCAAAGGTGGTGGCATGGGAGCCCGGAACAAAGGCTTGGGAGATTTCATCGGTAGTCATCATACAGCCAAGGGGCAAGCCGTTGGCAAGGGCTTTTGCGTTGGTCATGACGTCCGGCTTGACGTTGTAATGCTGGAAAGACCACCATTTGCCGGAACGGCAAAGTCCTGCCTGCACTTCGTCCACCATAAAGAGAACACCGTTTTTATGGCAAAGTTCCTGCACTTTTTCCACATATTCAGGGCTCAGGCAGTTAACGCCTCCTTCCCCTTGGATAATTTCCATGAGTACTGCCGCGGTTTTCTCGGTTACTGCGTCTTCAAGAGCGTTTATATCATGCCATGATACCTGTACAAAACCGTCAGTGCGCGGGGCAAAACCGTCAAGATACTTTTCCTGACCTGTGGCAGAAAGCGTGGCAAGCGTCCGTCCATGGAAGGCATGGCTCATGGTGATAATTTCGTAGCGTTTCGTATTTTTTACCCGCTGCTGATAACGCCGTGCAATTTTAATGGCAGCTTCATTGGCTTCTGCTCCGGAATTGCAAAAAAATACCTTATCCATATGACAGGTTTTTAAAAGGCGTTCAGCGAGTTCAAGCTGTTCTTCCTGATAAAATAAGTTACTGACATGAATGAGTTTTTTTGCCTGTTCGCAAATTACGTCAGCCAGTTCCTCATTGCAGTGTCCAAGCGAAGTAACGGCAATGCCTGTCAGTAAGTCAAGATATTCTTTGCCGTCAATATCCCAGATTTTGCTTCCTTTGGCTCTTGCCACGCTGACAGGGTAGCGTCCGTAGGTTCTGCATAAAAGTTGTTCTTCTTTTGCTTTTAATGCTTCAAAACGCGTCATTTTTTCACTCCGTTTATGCATTAAGCGTTTTTTTGAATGCCTTGGTCATGGCTTCGATATTTTGGCTGAAAACAAGGCTTTCTCCGGCATATACTTCCACATTGGCAGCTGCTTTGCCCACTTCACCGATAGGATAGCAATGCTCCGTGAAGAGAGCTTCAAATTCTGCACATTTATCAGGTTCCACTTCCGCAAGGAAACGGCTTGCACTTTCGCTGTACAGGATTTCCATGGAAGTCATATCTTTTTCTCTGCCGATACGGTTCAGGTCAATTCTTGCGCCAAACAGCCCGCCCATGCTCATTTCTGCAAGGGCAACGGCCAGTCCGCCGTCAGAAAGGTCATGACAGGATTTGACTAAATGCTTTTGCACCGCTGTATGGTAGGCTTGATAACGGCGCAGGGCAGAGGCAGAATCCACCTGCGGAACACGTCCGCCGCGAATGCCGAGTTCATCAAAGGCTTCGCTGCCTGCCATTTCATTTTTGGTATAGCCAAGCAAATAGATTTTATTGCCGGCAGCTTTGAAATCACTGGTAACGGCATTGTTGACGTTTTGAATTTTAGCCAGCACGCTGAAAAGAACGGTCGGCGGAATGGAAATTTTCTTGCCGTCCCCGATATAGTCATTTTTCATGGAGTCCTTGCCGGAAATGCAGGGAACGCCGTAGTCAAGGCAATATTTGCCAAGGGCTTCGCAGGCTCGCACCAGCTGGGCGAGTTTGAATTCGCCGTCAGGTGTTTTTTCGGATTGAATGGGGTCACACCAGCAGAAGTTGTCACAGCCCGCCATATGGTTAGGGTCGGCACCGACAGCAACGGCATTTCGTACTGCCTCGTCAAGGGCATTTGCCATCATGTGATAGGTGTCGTAGTCACTGAATTTTGGACAAATACCGTTGGAAATAACAATACCTGCCTCATCTTCCAGCACGGGGCGGAGCACAGCGGCGTCCGCAGGTGCGTCCTGATTTTTTCCCACAAAAGGTTTAATAACACTGCCGCCGCGTACTTCATGGTCGTATTGGCGGACAATATTTTCCTTACTGCAAATATTGAGGCGGCTCAGCATTTTCAAAAGGAAATCCGCCTTATCGTTGGGGTCGGGCATTGCCACCTTGTTTTGCATAGCGTTTTGCTGTTCGCTCTTCCACACAGCTTTCAGCTGCATTTGCGGCAGACCGTTATGCATGAAATCCATAGGCAAATTAGCAACGGGCTTGTCCCCGTAAAAAACTTGGAAATAGCCGCTGTCCGTAAATTCTCCAAGGGTTGTTGCTTCCACGTCCATATGTTTTGCAAGCGCTAAAAATTCCTGTAATTTGTCTTGCGGAACAGCTAAGGTCATGCGTTCCTGCGCTTCGGACAATAAAATTTCCCAAGGCTGTAAACCGTCATACTTGAGCGGGGCTTTGGATAAGTCCAAACGGCAGCCGCCTGTTGCTTCACTCATTTCTCCCACGGAAGAGGACAGCCCGCCTGCGCCGTTATCGGTAATGGCATGATATAAGCCTAAATCACGGGCTTTCATGATGAAATCATACATTTTTCTTTGGGTGATTGGGTCACCGATTTGTACGGCTGTTGCAGGGCTTTCTTCGTGCAGTTCTTCGGAAGAGAAGGTTGCGCCGTGTATGCCGTCCTTGCCAATGCGTCCGCCTGTCATGACTATGGCGTCACCGGCGGTCGGTGTTTTTTCATAACCGGGCATGCCGTGGAGCGTGCGGGGCATAAGTCCGATAGTTCCGCAGTAAACAAGAGGTTTGCCTAAATAGCGTTCATCAAAAACAATTGCACCGTTGACAGTGGGTATGCCTGATTTATTGCCGCCGTCTTCAACGCCTTTGCGGACACCTTCCATAACACGGCGCGGGTGCAGAAGGCGGGAAGGCATTTTTTCCGTATGGAATGGAGAAGCAAAGCAAAATACATCCGTATTGCAGACAAGCTCTGCCCCCATGCCTGTGCCCATGGGGTCGCGGTTTACGCCCACAATACCGGTCAGCGCGCCGCCGTAAGGGTCAAGGGCTGAAGGGCTGTTATGGGTTTCTACTTTGATACAGACGTCATAGTCGTCATTAAAAGCAATTACTCCTGCGTTATCACTGAAAACAGAATGGCAGAAATCCTTGTCTCCAAGCCGTTTTCTGATAGTGGCAGTCGGGGTTTTAATATAGGTTTTGTATAAACTGTCAATGGTCGTTGTTTTGCCTGTTTCTTCGTTGGTATAATCAATTTTTGCCGCAAAAATTTTGTGCTTGCAGTGTTCAGACCATGTCTGTGCGAGTACCTCCAGTTCCGCGTCGGTGGGATTTTCCGGCAAGCCGAATTTTGCCCTGTCGGCTTTGGTTTCTGTTTTTGCGTAAAAATTCTTGATAATAAGCATTTCTTCCAGAGTAAGGGCAAGAGTGTTTTTACGGCTGTAATCAATAAGTTCCTGATCGCTCATACCGAGCAAAGGAATAATATGGACAGTATCAACGGCTTTGCCCGTTACCTTGGAAGCCTGTGCTTCAAAGCCCGGTTCTTTTGCCCATTCGTCTTTATTTTTAATGCGTAAACGTTCAATAAGTTCGTTGGCAAGCAAGTCCCTGCCAATTCGTTCAGCCTCGGCACGGCTGATTTTTCCCCATAAATGGTATTGCTTTGCCGTATAAACCTTGAGGGCGCTGCGGTCTTTGCCAAGCACAAGGCAGGCTGTGTTTCTTGCTGTATTGCCTTCGTTATCGGTTACCCCCGGACGGAAGCTCACTTCAAGGATATAATCAGCACCGGATGTCGTGGCTGTAAGGCTTGCGCTTTGCAAAACAGGGTCATGCATAACGGCTTTATCGAGCAAAAGTTTTGCTTCCTCGCTGTTTATGCCGTCAAAGGTCAGCACTTTTACCATACGGACATTGTCAATGCTAAGCCCCAGTGCTTCCTTGATTTCTTCGGCAACTCTGTGTCCGACAGGATCCTGTTGGTTTTCCTTTACACGAATTTCCAAACGTAAAAGACTCATATCTTCACCTTTTCTTGGTTTTTGTGCCTTACGGCTATTTCTTTCTTTCTTTGACATAGGTTATCGCTTCTAAAAGCATATTAGCATAACTGCCTGTAAAATTGGCAATATTTTCTCTTGCTTTGTCTAAATAGCTTTGGGCAAGTTCTCTGGTTTTTTCAGGGAATTTTGCATCAATAATTTTTTGATTGATTGCTTTTAATTCCTCATGGCTAAAGCCCGTATTGTCCATACCCTGCTTTTGGTTCGCTTCAAAAATAGGACTGGGAATTACGTTGAATTTCTTGATAAAATCCTCTTTTTCCTGTCCGTGCAGAGTTTCCAAATACATATAAACGGGCGGTGTACATTTTCTTTCGCGAAGATCGCCGCCTGCGGGCTTGCCGATGATTTCCTCAGGCGAAAAGTCAAGGGCATCGTCCACAATTTGAAAAGCCATGCCGAGATTTAAGCCGAAATTGCGGGCTTTGGCAGTGTCTTCCTCGCCTGCACCTGCCATAACAGCCCCGACTTCACAGGCTGAACGGATAATCCATGCTGTTTTGCCTTCAATGACATCAAGATATTCTGCGGGAGAGGCAGGAATTTTGCCTGCAAGGGCTATTTCATCAATTTCACCGTTGGCAGTGCGCAAAAGTGCGTCAGAAATAATATTCATCAGGCGGACATTCTGAAATTCTGCCATTTGTTTATTGCCCATGGCAAGGAGGGCGTCCCCTGCCAAAAGACAGGGACGAATGCCAAATTTGATATGGCTTGAGGTTTTGCCGCGGCGAAGTTCGGCATTATCAAGAACATCGTCATGCAAGAGGCTGGCAACGTGGAACATTTCAAGGACAATGGACGCATCGTAAACAGAAAGAACAGGATGAGTGATTTTGTTGCGGTTTTCTAAGAGCTTATACCACAAAAGAGTCAGCACGGGGCGGAGACGTTTTCCGCCTGATAAAAACGCATAGCGTGCGATTTCCTGAACAGAACGCGGCATTTTTTCTGTAACAGTTTGTAATGCTTTACTAATATTTTCTTGCTCGCCAAGAAGAAACGCAGTAAATTCTTTCATTGTTTGCCCGAATAAAGTTTTTATTTTTCAAGGGAATAGCATAGCATAAAGAGACTTCTTCCGCAAGCAAAAGAGTTATGGCAATTTTGAAACTGTGCAGGCAAATTTAAGTACAGATAAATTTGAGAGGATTAGGCAAAAAAATAGCAGGATGAGGTCTTTTTCTTTGTTTGGAAAAAACTTATTTTTTATAAAAATCACATGGCACAGAAATGTGCTGAAATTATCATTATGTGAGGTAACAATATGAAAAAACTCTTGCTCATGGTATTTTTATTTGTATTTGGCGCCGGATATGCGCATGTGGCAGTAGCAGTACAAAATGACAATCTTGCAGGCAAAAAAATATTGATAGCCTATTTCTCATGGAGCGGCAATACGGAACATCTTGCAAAACTTATTCAAAGCCAAATTGGCGGTGATATGTTCAAAATTGAAACGGCAGAGCCCTATCCTGACGATTATCAGGAAACCGCTTACGGCGTTGCCAAAAAACAGCATGAAAACAATGTCATGCCTGCACTCAAAAATAACGGCGATATTTCCGGCTATGACATTATTTTTGTCGGTACGCCTGCATGGTGGTATCATATGGCTCCTGCTGTCAAGACCTTTTTATCAGCGCATAATTTTGAAGGCAAAACCATTGTTCCTTTTGTCAGCCACGGCGGCGGCGGAAGATATGAAATTCCGGCAGATATGGGAAAACTTGCCAAAGGGTCAACCGTGCTGGAAGCATTTGATGCTTTGAGTGACGGCAGTGCCAATGTGGAACAGGAACTTATTGATTGGTTAAGCAAGCTTTAATATAAAGATAAGCAAAGGGACTTGTCCCATATTTAGCACAGGACGTGCGAGCCTCGCAGAGCGAGCGAAGCAAAAACCACGCTTTTTGCAAGCGAGAGCGAGTGTCAAGCAGGACGCTTGATCGAGCGGCATTTTAAAGGTTATATTCTCTTCCTGCCGCCGCCCATTGCATAGCGTTTTTGTGCACTGAGTTCAATTTTACGGATACGCAGTGATTCCGGCGTTACTTCCAACACTTCATCTTCACGTAAAAAATGCAGGGCATGTTCCAGCGTCATGGGACGAACAGGTGTTAAAATAATATTTTCATCTTTGCCTGAGGCACGCAAGTTGGTGAGTTTCTTTTCCTTTGTAGGGTTAACATCAATATCATTATCTTTATTGTGTTCCCCGACAACCATACCTTCATAGACAGGATCCCCGGGCACAACAAAAAGCGTTCCGCGAGGTTCCAGATTATACAAAGCATAGGCAACAGCATTGCCCGCCCGGTCAGAAATAAGCGAACCTGTCAGACGGGAAACAAAATTGCCGCGGTGTTCTTCGTAACCGCTGAACGTGGCATTCATAATTCCTGTTCCGCGGGTATCTGTCAGAAACTCATCACGATAACCGATAAGCCCGCGTGCAGGCACAGAAAATGTCAGGCGCACGCGTCCTGTTCCATGGTTCACGCAGTTTGCCATACGTCCTTTTCTAAAAGAAAGTTTTTCTGTGACTACCCCCATAAAAACTTCGTCACAGTCAATATGCACTTCTTCAATGGGTTCATAGATAACGCCATCTTTTTCCCGCATAATAACTTCCGGACGCCCCACTGTCAGCTCAAAACCTTCACGGCGCATGGTTTCCACAATAATCGCCATTTGGAACTCACCGCGTCCTTTGACAAGAAAACTGTCTTTATTATCTGTGTCTTCCACCCGAATAGACACATTGCGCAGCGCTTCCTTTTCAAGCCGTTCTTTAATTTTTCTGGATTGGACTATTTTACCTTCACGCCCGGCAAGAGGAGAGCTGTTGATAGAAAAACTCATGGCAACTGTCGGTTCATCGACATGGATACGCGGAAGCACAGCAGGATTTTCTTTCGTACAAATTGTATCGCCAATGGTTGCATCTTCAATGCCTGCCATAACAATAATATCACCGGGCTCCGCACTGTCAACGTCAATCATTTGTTTTCCCTGATAAACCTGCAGCTTGGTCGCACGCAGCGGCTTTGCCGCGCCGTCAGCCCCGATACAGACTAAACTTTCCTTGCTCTGCACATGTCCGTTGCGAATACGACCAACTGCCAAACGTCCTAAATAATCAGAATAATCAAGGTCTGTTACCAACATCTGGAAGGGCAGTTCATCGTCATAGGCGGGTCCGGGGATATGTTTTAAAATTGTTTCAAACAAAGGACTAAGGTTTTCAGATTTATCTCCGATATTATACATTGCAACCCCTTGACGTCCAATGGCGTAAAGAACAGGAAATTCTAACTGCTCATCGCTTGCATCAAGGTCAATAAAAAGCTCATACAGTTCATTTAAAACTTCTTCCGGACGGGCGTCTTTTCTGTCAATTTTATTGATAACGCCAATGACGGGAAGCTTGAGAGCAAGAGCTTTGCGAAGGACAAAACGAGTTTGCGGAAGTGGTCCCTCAGAGGAGTCCACCAAAAGGACAACTCCGTCAACCATGGATAAAGCGCGTTCTACTTCGCCCCCAAAGTCAGCGTGACCGGGAGTATCAATAATATTGATACGAACACCGTTCCATGAAACGGCACAGTTTTTTGCGGAAATGGTAATTCCCCGTTCTCGTTCCAGTTCCATGCTGTCCATAATACGGTCATCAACCTGCTGGTCAGAACGGAACAAGCCGCTTTGGCGGAACAAACCATCAACGAGTGTGGTTTTGCCATGGTCAACATGGGCAATAATAGCAATATTGCGAATGGCATTATTTCTTGTAATCACAAAACCTTCCTTGTGTATGAGAATATGCTGAAACATACTCTTATTTTATAGTTAAAAGCGCTGGACATTTTTAATTATAATGTTTATTAATTAACTGCAAATATTTTACTCATCATTTGCATTTTAATCAATAGTTAACTGGTGAAAAAATATGGATTTAGCCACTCTAATAGGTATCATAGCAGGCTTTGGACTTGTAGGAACAACTATTGCTCTAGGTCCTGATCCCTCCGGATTTATTGATATTCCAAGTGTTCTTATTGTTTTTGGCGGAACGTTTGCCGCCACCCTTATTTGCTTTCCTTTTGAAGAATTTTTACAAGCGTTTAAAGCTGCAACGAAAACCTTTACCAGCAAAAGAACCATGCCGGAAGAAGTTGTCGATGTTATGGTTCAAATCGCAGAAATCAGCCGCCGTGAAGGTATCCTCGCTCTGGAACGTGTCGAAACAAATAATCCGCTTTTGAAAAAAGCTATGCAGCTTATTGCAGACAATGCTGATCCTGAACTTATCCACAGCACTGTGGTTATCGAGATTTCTTCCATGCAAAAACGGCATGGCATCAATATCGGGGTATTTAATAAAATGGCCGCCCTTTCCCCTGCCATGGGAATGCTTGGTACGCTTATTGGTCTTATCCAAATGCTGAGCCAGCTGGATGATCCCTCCGCCCTTGGTCCTGCTATGGCTGTTGCTCTTATTACAACCTTGTACGGTACCATTCTCGCAAACTTCATTTTTTCTCCTTTGGCAACAAAACTCAAATCCAGAAGCACTCAGGAAAGTATGAACTTATCCATTATTTTCGAGGGTGCAAAATCTATTCTTGAAAACAATAACCCCCGTTTGGTATACGAAAAATTATCTTCCTTCCTTGCTCCTTCCGTAAGAAAGCATGACGATAAATAGGGATAGTCTATGAGCCAAATTCCAGAACCAGAACCAGAAGAAGCTGAAGACACCTCGTGGTTGGCGACCTTCAGTGACATGGTAACCTTATTGCTTGTATTCTTCGTATTGCTTGTTTCCATGTCCACAGTCGAAGTAAAACGGTTTCAAACTGTTTTTGGGTCTATGCGTATGGCTTTTGGCGGGCTTTCTTCCAGTGAAGTTGCCGGCGGGCAAATGCAAAGCAATTCCAATAATAATATGCAGCAGTCCGTGCAGGATTTAATGCGTATCCGTCAGGAACTGCTCAAAAATCAGGAAAATGTTTTTGACGCAATCCAAAGCTATTTATCCAAAAAAAATGTTGAAGGCGATGTGGGCGCTGTTTTAGATGAAGGAACCATTACCCTGACCATCGGGGACAACCTTTTATTCAAAGAAGGCTCTGAAGAACTCAGCCCGGGCGCCGAAGAACAGCTTACCACCATTTTGGAAGTCATTGAAGCAAACCGTGAAATGACAGTCAATATCAAAGGCTATACCGATGACAGCCCTATCCCTGCCGATGCAAGATTTAAGGACAACTGGGAATTATCGGCACTGCGTGCAGTAAATGTCTTGCGTTGGCTCGTAGAACATGGTATAGATCCCTTAAGGATAACCGCAACCGGCATGGGTGACTTAAACCCCCGTTTCCCTAACGACTCCCCTGAAAATCGGGCTAAAAACAGACGCGTTGAATTTTGTCTTGAAAGACAAGTGATGAAATAAATACACTTGAAAGGTAAATATGGCAAAACAAAGCTATTCCATTTCATTTGAGCAAGCAACGGATACGCCATTAAAAATTTTACCTAAAAACACTTGGGTAAAAATTAATAATTTTAAAAATCCTTGTCGTCTTCTTGAAATCTCTGCCCAAAGTTTAACCATTGATGTAAAAAGCGAACCGGAAACACTGACATTACACGCCGGACAAAGTATTAAAGTTCAAATTTTAAATTTTTCCAATGAAAACCCCTTTGAACTGCAAGTAACTATTTTTTATATCAATGATTCAGAATGTCTTTGCCAAATTCCTTTATTTATCGATAACGAACAAATCCTTGTCGATAAAATTATTCTTGAAATCCAAAAAAATGAAATCGGGGTTAAAAAAGCTCCTGTTCCTCCCCGAGCCGGTAAAAATCCGGATAGTCCCGAAGAACGTTCCGGTTCTGTGCCCACGGATGAAGACATGGCTCCCATACTCAATAATCTTATTGCCATGCTTCCTGACGAAACGAAGGATAATAAAGAGGAACAGGTTACAGCTAGCCAGCTGATAGATATTCCAAAATCTACCTACAATTATAAGCAGTTTGATCTGACTAAATTTTTTGATGACGCTCTTAAAAATGACAGCGGCAACGATGATGAAGAAAGCAAATATGAATACGAAGACGAAAATGAATTTGATGATGCTCCCGCACCGAAACTTCCGCCCAGAGTGCACCCGCTGACACTTTTACGCTATTCTATCAGCAATAAATTTTTACTTGATAATTTTGAAGATCCGTATCCGGAAGAAACATCTGCCCTTGAACAGGCACATTTGGATATCTCCGAGCTGGATCCGGAAAATCTTGAAAAAGGCATCATACCTGAAACCATTTCCAAAACAAAGAAAAAGAAAATCAAAAAACACAAAAAAATCAAACATTCCCATGATGATATTGAGGATTTCCTGCCCTCCAATCTTATGGATGAAATGACGCCTGATTTTATGGCAAATATTGAAAAAACAGACGAATTCAACTATATATTGGGCGATAAGAAAAAAACTGTTGATAAAGATGCTGCCTTTGAACAATATTATGAATTTTCTTCTGATTTGCCTCCTGAACTTGTTTTTGAACTCATGAAAAAGGCAAAGCAAAAAAAAGAAGAATACGAAGGGCTGGATCCAAAATACCAGACTGACGAATTTGGTTTTACCATGGTTGATTCAGAAAACTATGAAAATACTGACAACGGTGAATTTGTCATGGACAAATTTGACGAAATGCTCAAAAATAAACGCCGTATCGAACTCAATATGAATGAAGATCCTGACTTTATTGCTAAAACCGATGAAGAAAAAGACGAAGCATTTATTGAGAAATTGAAAAACCAAACGAAAACGACGGATGATAAGGCAAAATTTCAATTTAAATTAGATATTTAATATGCAAAAACGTGAACAACATTTGATAAAAGGACAAGTCCAAGGTGTTGGATTTCGTCCTTTTGTTTTTAAACTTGCATTAGCGCATGGGCTTTCGGGTTTTGTGCAAAATACTCCCCAAGGGGTTTTGATTGAAATACAGGGAACAGCACAAAATATTGCACGGTTTAATCTTGATTTTTCCAATAAACTCCCCCCTCTTGCACGGATTTCCGCGCACAGCAAACAGGAAATTTCCCCGAAAGCAGACGAAAGGCAATTTGAAATAATCCACTCGGAACAAGGCTCTCATGAGGGACACAGCGTTCTTGTCAGCCCTGATGTTGCGATTTGTGCTGACTGCAAAAACGATATGTTTACAAAAACAAATCGCCGCTATGCCTATGCCTTTACCAACTGCACAGCTTGTGGTCCACGTTATACCATAACAAAATCAATACCTTACGACAGACCTGTTACAACCATGGGCTGTTTCCCTCTTTGTGAAAACTGCCATAAAGAATACACAGACCCGCTGGACAGGCGTTTTCATGCTCAGCCGAATGCCTGCGCCACGTGCGGTCCCCATATCTGGCTCAGTGACGGAACCGAAACTGACGGAATAAACAGCGAATCAAAAAATCCTCCTTATCTTCCGCAAAAGCAAAAAATCCTAGCAGAAAATAATCAAGCAATTTTTCAGGCAATACGCTTTTTAAATCAGGGAAAAATCATTGCTGTCAAAGGATTGGGAGGTTTTCAGCTTGCCTGCAGTGCCTTTGACGAAAATGCCATCCAAACGCTTCGGCAGCGTAAAAACAGACCTGATAAAGCTTTTGCCATTATGGTAAAAGATATTGAAACGGCAAAGAAACTTGCTCATATTGGCAAAAATGCTGAGAAATTATTAACGTCCCCTTCCGCTCCTATTGTGCTTTGCCCTGTAAAAAAAAGCGTACTCCCCCAAAATATAGCTCCTGACACGCACAGAATTGGGATTATGCTTGCCTATACACCTTTGCACTTATTGCTTTTTAGCCCTGAAGTGATAGAAGAACAAACGTCTTTGCAGGTTCAGCCTTCCCTGCAAGCTCCGACAGCGTTAATTATGACTTCCGCAAATCAGGGAGGCAAGCCTATTTGTATTCAAAACAGGCAAGCACTGCATGATTTAAAAAATATTGCTGATTATTTTCTGTTCCATGACAGAGACATTCTTATCCGCGTTGATGACTCGGTATGCCTCAGCCTTGAACAGGAAAACAACACGCATCCGCAAAACCAAAGCCGAGAAAATCTGCTGCCTCAAACTATATTTTTTCGCCGTGCGAGGGGCTATGTGCCTACTCCTGTCAGCTTTCCGAACAATGCCGCATATTGTTCCTCTGTTTTTGCAACAGGAACATTTTTGAAAAATACCTTTACGTTCACCAAAGGAAAGGAAGCCTACCAAAGCCAGCACATCGGAGATTTAGACAGTTTAGAAGTACTGGATTTTTTTGAAGATACAGCTGTGCATTTGCAAAAACTTTTGGAAGTAAACCCTGTAAAAACTGTGACTGACCTGCACCCGGATTTTCCCAGCACGCACATAGCTGAAGAATACAGCAAAAACCACGCAATTCCCTTAGAAAAAATACAGCATCATATTTCCCATGCCTACGCTGTGCTTGCAGAACAAAAAGAACTATGCAGTGCCCCGTATTTTGCATTGATTTTAGACGGCACAGGCTTAGGCTATGACAACACTGTCTGGGGCGGAGAAATCTTTTATCTGTTTGCACAGGAAAAACGCCATTACCGCCTTGCAAGGCTCAGTCCCATTGCCCTGATTGGCGGCGACAAAGCAAATTTTGAGCCATGGCGCATTGCCTTTGCCTATCATAAAAAGGCACAGAAAAAAGGCTATTTATCAAAAGACGATGTCTTTCCGTTTTATCATAAAAAGGACTACTGCGAGCAGCTCAAACAATGCGAACTCATGCTGGAAAAAAATATCAACTGTCCCCAAAGCAGTGGCTGCGGACGGCTTTTTGATGCTATTTCTGCCCTCTTGGGAATTTGTACCCATACGAGCTATGAAGGACAGGCGGCTATCAGGCTTGAAACACAGGCATTTTTGTCAGACACTACTGCCTGCATCGAAATCCCCCTGCATGTCTGCCAAGAAAAGAAAGAGCAAATAAAACAGGAAATCCAAGAAAATAAACCTGCACGTTCCTGTGAACCCTATCTTGAAATTGATACTGTTTATCTTTATGCCGAACTTTTCAAACACGTGCAGGCTGGTACAAAACCAGTTGATATTGCAAGGATTTTCCACTCAAGCCTTGCCCATGCTTTATGCCGATGTTTATCCCTTCTGAAAAAAGAATTTTTCTTTTCTGCCCAAAACAACGTGCCTAACCTTATTTTCGGGGGCGGGGTTTTTAATAATGAACTTTTACTCCGTGCATTATACCGCGAGCTTTCCCCGCAGTTTACCCTGCTTTTCCCAAAAGAAAGCCCGGCGGGAGATGCTTCCATAAGCTTGGGACAAGCCTTTTTCAGCAGTTTGCAATAATTTGCTCGTTATTTTGAATTGCATTGATTTTTGAAAGAATATAAAAGGAAAAAGAGTGCTCACAACCGCAAAAGAAATTTTAAAAGAAATCAATTTCTTAGGCTATGAAGCCTATATTGTGGGCGGTGCCGTTCGTGATTATAGTATGCAAAAACCGCTGCATGATATAGATATTGCCACAAACGCCCCTTTTGACGTTCTCAAAAGCCATTTCCATACGCTGTGTGATATTTCTAAAAATATGAATGTATGGGTTTATCTTCTGGAAAAAAACGGATTTAAATTTGAAATTGCCAATTTCCGCATGCATACCGTTACACAAAACAGAAACTGCCCGGAAGCAACTAATTGTATCCATTCCTTTAAAGATGATGCGTCCAGAAGAGATTTTACCATAAATGCAATGGGCATGGATTATCACGGTAATATCATTGATTTTTTTGGAGGGAAAAAGGATATCGAAAATCATATCATCCGCACTGTTGGTAATCCCTTTGACAGGTTTGACGAAGATTTTATCAGGATTCTCAGAGCTGTCCGCTTTGCTTCCCGCTATACTTTTCACTTGGATACAGCAACAGCCGATGCAATTTCCGCATGCGGGGAATGTTTATTGCAGCTAAGCCCTGAACGTATCCAGACAGAACTTGCAAAAATGGCAGGCGAAGGCGGAAAACCCTTTGCAAATGCAATAGTCCTCATGCGGGAATTAAATGTATTGCGTTTTATTTTACCGGAAGTTGACATATTATTTGATTTGCCGCACTCAGATACACATCACCCCGAAGGGGTTTGTAAAAATTCGCAATGTAAAAATTTTGCGAACTATACAGCCAATCATGCTTTTTGCAATACTTGTCCAAATGCTTTTAATTCTGTGGGGAAACATGTAGCAGAAACACTGCGGGTTTGCAGCTCAAACGATATTTATCAATTATTTGCCCTTCTTTTCCATGATATTGGCAAAGGAATAACCTATCTGCCCTTAGAAAAAAACGGAGAAATTAAACACACCTATTACAGGCATGACACAGCCTCAAAAGAAGTAATCACTGCCATTGCCAAAAGGCTAAAATGGTCCCATAAATTAACGGAAATCGTCATTTTTTGTGCAAAAAATCATATGATTTTACACCAAGCTATAAAAATAAAACCCTATACCCTCCTTACTCTCATGGAGAATAAGTATTTCAGCTACGCAGTCGAAACTTCCTTTTGTGATGATAAAGCAAGGTGCGGGCTTTTTAAGCAGGAGGAATGGGATAAACTGCTTGCCTACTTGGATGATTTTAGAAATACTTTTTTTGCTTTTTCCCGGCATATTACCGGAAAACATATCATGGAAATAACAGGAATACAACAAGGTATACGGCTTGGAAAAATTCTCAAGGCTGTGAAAAAACACGCTGCAAACCACAAAATACTTGATACAGAAACTCTGGACAAGACTATTCGATTCTACGAAAAATGTATAAAATAACGCAGAAAATTATAGAGTTATTTTTACTATTCACCATGACCTAAAAATACTGCTGCAATACTGAACCATAGTTGCCTTTCCAATTTAGACATGCTACAACCCCCTTCTGCAAAACACCGCAGGCAATGGAGTTATAGTTGCCTTTCCAATTTAGACATGCTACAACTCTTCTACTGTCTTTCTCAATTTTTTACTCGTTATAGTTGCCTTTCCAATTTAGACATGCTACAACGCCTTTGCCGTATTTTGTGTTATAACGGACGTTATAGTTGCCTTTCCAATTTAGACATGCTACAACTTAAAATTGTTAATTGTGACATTGTCTTTTGTTATAGTTGCCTTTCCAATTTAGACATGCTACAACGACTTTTGAGGGTTATTTAGCAGTCTTTGGGTTATAGTTGCCTTTCCAATTTAGACATGCTACAACCTTGACCTGTCATAAAATTTAACATTTTAAGTTATAGTTGCCTTTCCAATTTAGACATGCTACAACGCAAAGCAACCAAAAATCATTTTATGGCAAGTTATAGTTGCCTTTCCAATTTAGACATGCTACAACAGCTCAACTTGGCACAGCTCAAATCTGTATGTTATAGTTGCCTTTCCAATTTAGACATGCTACAACTTGCATTGTTTCAAAATGTGCAAGGTCATTGTTATAGTTGCCTTTCCAATTTAGACATGCTACAACATTTTGTCAAAGAAGATATAATAGTCTGGTTATAGTTGCCTTTCCAATTTAGACATGCTACAACGTGTATTGTTTAGTTGTGAGGTTGAGAGAAGTTATAGTTGCCTTTCCAATTTAGACATGCTACAACTAAGAAAGACTATTATCTCATTACAGATTAGTTATAGTTGCCTTTCCAATTTAGACATGCTACAACCCGGATTTTGCGGAACCGCCCGCACTGTCGTTATAGTTGCCTTTCCAATTTAGACATGCTACAACGAAGATGGAGTGACTGTGCCAACATGTACTGTTATAGTTGCCTTTCCAATTTAGACATGCTACAACAGTTCACCAAGTTTTGTGTTTTCTGTATCAGTTATAGTTGCCTTTCCAATTTAGACATGCTACAACTAAAGCTCTTTCCATGTTTTCAAATATTCTGTTATAGTTGCCTTTCCAATTTAGACATGCTACAACTTAAAAATAGCGTTATAGGCACGAGCGGGAGTTATAGTTGCCTTTCCAATTTAGACATGCTACAACCCTGTATTTTTATACAGTATTTACAAGGATGTTATAGTTGCCTTTCCAATTTAGACATGCTACAACAAAATTATCATGCCGTTTATAAGGGTTATAGTTATAGTTGCCTTTCCAATTTAGACATGCTACAACAAAATGACCGAATTTCGGCATGAACGGGATGTTATAGTTGCCTTTCCAATTTAGACATGCTACAACAAAAATTCCTTTTAGTGTCACTTAGCACAGGTTATAGTTGCCTTTCCAATTTAGACATGCTACAACCAAAAGGAGGCAAACATTGCTTTGACTATGTTATAGTTGCCTTTCCAATTTAGACATGCTACAACAAAATTGAATTGTTCTTTGACCGCCGCCAAGTTATAGTTGCCTTTCCAATTTAGACATGCTACAACGCTCAGGAATAGGCATGTGAACATAAAGCTGTTATAGTTGCCTTTCCAATTTAGACATGCTACAACGAGAAGACGACTTCACTGAAGCTCCGTCACGTTATAGTTGCCTTTCCAATTTAGACATGCTACAACTTTTCTAATGCGTCCTTCCAGACGGAGCCAGTTATAGTTGCCTTTCCAATTTAGACATGCTACAACTCCTGCAAAAAACTATCACCCGGTAGGACTGTTATAGTTGCCTTTCCAATTTAGACATGCTACAACGTGAACATAGAGCTGTTGGCCACTATTGACGTTATAGTTGCCTTTCCAATTTAGACATGCTACAACAGTCCAAATAATCCGAGTTGGTACAAAAAAGTTATAGTTGCCTTTCCAATTTAGACATGCTACAACTCGTCATCATCCTAGCAATGTTCATGGTGAGTTATAGTTGCCTTTCCAATTTAGACATGCTACAACAGAAATAAGGTAATATCTTGAAATAATTAGATATTACCTTATTTTTTTGTAAAAAAACTACAGCAAAAGCAGCTGGACAGCCCCTGTTTTTTCCGCTTTTTTAACCGTTCCAACAAGAATTTCCATACCGGCATATTGTTTTTCGGTCACCGTTAATAAACGTATACTTCCAGAATTTGGTAAAACTGCCCGCAGCCTGTTACAATGTGTTTCCACTTCTGCCAGCCCCTTACAAACTCTTGAATACACTGACCATTGCAGCATATAATAACCGTCCTGCAATAAAAATTTTCTAAAATCAGCCGCAATTTTTTTATCTTTTTTACTGACAGTCGGTAAATCAAAAAAAACAATGACACGCATATACCGTTCTCCCTTTACTGCCATGAAAACTCCTATTCCAAAAAACAGGGCAAGGCTAAGACATTCTTTTTTAATTTTATTGATTTTGCCAAACTCTGGCAGCTGTATTCAATAGCTTTTAAGACGGTTATTTCCTCTCCTTCCAAACCAATTTGCTTTGTCAAAACTCCAACGACTTGATTTTTATGCTGAGAATTAAACGTTTCAAGCGTCTGTTCATTAAAAAGGGTATACACAAGATAATCAACAAAGGGGCGGTAGGGTTCAATCATATCATCTGCCAAATTAAACGCATTATACATATTAGCATGATGAATTCCAAAACAGGGCAATAAACCAACACCCACCAAGGAACGGGATATGCATGCCCGTATGACAGCGTATCCGTAATTCAAAAATATATTTTTTAAATCATCTTCATTTTGCCGTGAAAACGAACCAAAGAGCATTTTAAAATAATAATTGGCAGCAGCAGCTTCTATGTTTTGTTTATCCCCTGATACAACTTTTCTGCTGTAGGCATAAAGTTTTTCTGAACCTTGCAATTGCAGTAATGCAAGGCATTTTGCCTGATTTTGGATTTTTGCTTTGATAAGCTCCTGCCACAATCTGTTTTGCAGAGGCTTCCGCGTTTCCACTTGCAATTGCGCCATGCGTGAGCTTTGATAATAGGAATGAAAAGGAAAATACGCTCCGCACGGCATATGGCTTTCATCACATGAAAAAAGGCAAATACCATGCTTACCAAGCTCAGCGAGCAGCGTATTATACATGGTTATTTGCCTGTTTTCTAAAATAAGCACACTGATATCTTCCAGAGGAAAGGATATTTCTTCTCCTTCCTGCGGAATATATAAAAGCTGTTTATTTTTAATTTTCAGCGTACAGGGCTTTGTTATCTGCAATATCCGCCAAGACATACAACTCCTTTATTCTTCATGCGTTAACAGTTGTCTTTTTTCTCCTCCTACCTCAAAATATTCACCTAATAAATTGACCTGATATTTCTTAATACTATCAAGTGTTTTCGTGCCAATTCTGGCATTATCCTGACTTCTATCATGTACTTCTATTGTTATTGCAGCATTTGCCCTGTCTACGCCCTTATAATATCCAAAAGTAACCGTTTCATCTTTTTGTGCTTTTATTAAGTCATCCAAAAATAAGGAAAACATAAAAGAAAAACTTTCATCAATGACTGTCCATTCATCTTCATTTTTATTAGCGACAATAGCTTTATTCGGTAATTCTTTACCCAAATTACTTTTATAAATGGGAACAAGATAAAATTGCACTTTGCCTTTTTTATTTTTCTTACAAAAAACATCAGTCCGAAGCATATCGCCATTTCCTGCTATGCCGCCGCGAACATAAAAACCGGATTTTGCATTTTTTGCTTCAAACTGTTTTTTCTTTTCATTCAAGGTATAAATTGTCTCACTGTGGATTTCCCCGCTTGCTTTTTTCCGTGGTGAACGGGAAACAAAAACCTTTTCCAAAGCTGTCAACACATCATTTCTAAAATTATCCCACGGCTTAGCTATAGCATATTTTCTATGCACAGCATCAGTATGCACTACCCCCTCTTTACGGGAAATTTTTGAGAGAGCCTGCACCATGCCTTGCGCTGCACAGGCTATTACGATTGCGTCCTGCGCATGGTGTTTATCACTTTCCGTCCTGTCTTTTTCCAAGCCCCACTGACGGCGCAAAAATGCCGTCACATTACCGCTGCGCACCTGCACTTTATTTTTAATTTCCGTATGCAAACTTTTGCCAAAATCGATGCCGTCTTCCAGATAACGTTTTACATACAGTGCAATATAGCTGTTATCATTAGCATTTCTATCCCTGAACTCCTGTTCTCTTTCATTAAAGGTTTCCAGCAGCAGCTTTTCTTTTTTATGCTTTTCTATGCTTGCAAAACTTGTTACATAGCTGGTAAAATCAGTCCATTCCTTGCTTTTTGCATCACTCTTTCCTATGTACTCAAAAGGTGTTTGATTGCCTTTTTCTTGATTTTCACGGGCTAAAACAAGCACTTTATTGCTTTGGGAATTATTCCAGCTGCGTGAATACGGCAGAATATGGTCAATTTCAACATACCCATCATCAAACAACTGTTCAATTTTTATTTCATTTCCACTATAGATACTCTTTCCTTGCTGTTCATTATATAAACGAAGCTTTGTAATATTCGTTCCATTATCTTTAACACCCCATTCCAATAATTGTTTTTTTATGCTTTGATTTTTATCCCTGTTTTCTTCTTGAAGCTTTTGAATTTTTTTGCGTTCCTCTGCACTCTTTTTCAGATCTCTGCCTGTTTCAATATTTATTTGATCAGGCGCACCATATTGACGCACCATTGCATTATATAACTTTCTGAATTGGGCAATGGTTCTATTGACTACAGGAACTTTCGTTAGTTTTTCCTTATCAATAACAGCAAGCAGCAAGCCTTTTTCGTTAACGAGTTTATCTGTTATTTCTTTAAAATCATAGCCTGCATTTGCACAAGCCTTGTCATATTTTTCGCCCTTTTCAAGATACGGATTGATTTTATACAAAGCTTTCAAGGATAAATTGATAAATTTATCGAAAGACAAAGTCAAAAATTTATCAATTTTTTCTTGTGAATAGCCAAGTTCCTGCAACTTTTCTTGAATTTTTACATCTTCTTTTTCTGTAGCAATTATCGTGACAGCCTTATCTAATTTTTTAATATCATTAAAAATATCGCTGTACTCAGCTTTAAATATTGATTGCAGCTTATGCCAGCCTTTCATATTATAAAAAAGCACATCTTCTGGATCAATCGTTACCAGTTCACCGTTTTTATTTTTTTTCTGTTTTGGCGAATAATTTAAGCAAGTAAATTGAATATCTTTTCCTTTAAATACCTTTGACCTGATTGTCTTATATTTTATGTCTTTTGTTACTTTCAATACATCAAATAAAGTCTGCCGTTCTTCTGGGGTTAACTCACGCTTTTTATCTCCCTCATACACAGCAAGATTATTGATTTTACTCCATGCGACAAAAAATTCAGCTGTCGGCGCTTCTTTGGGAGATCTTTTTTCGTCTTTTTCAAAAGTACAATTTCCCACCATATCCCCAACGCTTTTTATGCCGCGCTGGCGAAAAGCAATTTTTACAAAATCATCATATAAATCTTGTGTAAAAATACCATATTCCTTTTGCTTGGTAAAAATCATGGCAAGTTCTGCTTCAATTTCACTGCGCGGAATGGAATTTCTATAATCAGCTTCTTTTACATCTTCACCTTTTTTATTAACTTTAACAACCTTTGAAAAATTACGTTTTTTACCTGTTTCACCGGCTTTTTCCACAATAATTTGCGCCAGACTTTTGCCGTCTTCCTTTAATGCCATATTCGCACGAATAGCAGACAAAACCTTGCCGCTGTCTTTATCGTTTTCTTCCTGCGCTTTACGGACGGACTTAAATCCGCGATGATTTGCTAAATGATATAAAACTCGCGCTAATTCTTCTTTGGAAAGCTTTTCCTGTAACGCTTTCACCCGTAAATTCCAAACATCACCGCCGATTTGCCGCATACAAATTTCATCAGTAAATGCAGCAGGGCTTTCAGCCAAACCTTTTGCAGCAAACAAGCCCTGCAAGCCTTTTTTGCGACGAGCCTTACGCCGACAAGCCCTGCGCGCTAAACGTTTTTCCCGTCGTGCAGCTGCCAATGAACTCCCGTCTTTAGGGTTTTCAGCCACAGGAAAAGTCCGCACTCCACAGCCAACTATTGTTCCCTGCGCAATTTCTCCGCTTCCATTGACCTTGTCAGCTAAAATTTCTCCCGTTTCCATATCATAATATTCATTATCAAACTCTACGACTGCCCAGCCTATGGATGCTATGCCCAAATCAAAGCCAAAAACGCGTCTTTTCATATTCTATCCCCACATATTTTTTACTTGACTTATTATAAAAGAGTATATAAAAAATAACAAGAAATTCTTGTTTATTATGTTTAAATTGGAAAGGCGACTATAATAATCGAGAAATTTCGAGTAAGGCTCTAACGTTTACACGTTATCCGAAAAGCAGCCGGTTCGCCGGTTGCTTCTTTTTTTGCAAAAATTTCTGCAATGATAATATATCTTATTTGAGCCGATACGTAATAATCCCTTTATAATCAATGCAATCAAACAAGGGGTCATTCTTTATTCTATTTTTATACGTATCAATATCACTGACATTGCGTGAGGTTAAAAAAGCTTCCAGTTCAAAGCTGTTCATTGGGTGTCTTTTGCAAATGCTTTTGACTGCCTCATAATTATCCGTCACATCACTGTAAAAACTTCCGGAACTCAACATATCTATAGATATTGCGGAAAGTCTTGTCACCGCCTCGTGAATAAACTCTTTACTCGGAGCTTTTACAAATGCTTCTGCCGGCGGGCGCACAGGAGTGTTAATATACACCCGATCATATTTTATTTTGGGAAGCATTGCCGCAAATTCATCCAAAGAAGCACTGTTATCATTTATTCCGGCAACAAACATAATTTCAAGCCAAAGCTGACCGCCATACGTTTGGGAAAATTCAATAAGCCCCTTTTGCACCTCTTCATATTTAACAGAAAAATGCGGACGGTTAATTTGCCTGAATGCCTTTTCATTGCAGGCATCCATGGAAGGCAGAACAATATCCGCATGCAAGAGAGCTTCCTGCACTTCCGGTCGGGTTAATAAAGAACCGTTGGTGATGACAGCAACAGGAACAGTCGTCACCTTTTTCAGCTCCGTAATAAGCTCACCAAGCCCACTGTATAAGGTCGGCTCTCCCTCGCCGACAATGGAAACAACATCTAATTTGGGAAGACTTTTTTGATAATGGATAAATTCATCAAGAATATCCTGTACAGGAAAAAATAATTTTCGCTCAGACTGCATGTGCTTTGTTCTGCCAAGCTGGCAATACACACAGGAATAGGAACACGTGCGCTCAGGAATGGGACTTACCCCTAAAGAAATTCCCATACGCCGTGACGGCACCGGTCCAAATAAATATTTATACGTATTTTTCATTTTATTACTGCCTTTTTTCTTAAAAGTACTCTTATATAAAAAAATGTAAATAGCAATCCACAGGTAAATATACTTTAACTTCAAAAAAATAACTCAATAATCAACTATTAATAACAGCATTTATAAAGGATAGCCATTGCCGGCAATTCAAATTAATATACGCAGAATGAGCGGAGGACCTGTTATTTATTATAAAAATGGCTATTTCTATCTCACAGGCATCATATATGAGGGATATCCCAGTCTTCCTCCAGACAATAAAAGAATGACCTATTTGAAATAGTATAATAACAAAAAAGACTTATGAAAAATATTCCATAAGTCCTCTAAATTTCTGGTAGCAAGGGGGGGATTCGAACCCTCGACAACTCGGGTATGAACCGAGTGCTCTGACCAACTGAGCTACCTTGCCACAAGTATTTTAACGTGAAAAGATATGTATATGCAAACGAAAAAAAAGGCAAGTATTTTTTTAAATTTTTTAAATATTTTTTCAAATGCATATATTATTCTTATTTATTTCAAAATAGTATCAAACCATAAAATAATACACCGGAATAACCAAAAGCAAACGATACACGGCAAAAGGCACTAAGCCAACCTTAGAAAGCAAAACAATAAAAGCTTTAATTGCAAACCACGCGGAAAGAAATGAAACAACAGTACCAATGGCAAAAAATGGGATATCGCTTGCAGAAATAAGCGCATAGGATTTGTACAAATCATACATTCCTGCCCCAACAATAAGCGGTACAGCAGCCAAAAAAGAATATTCTGCAGCCACTTCGCGCTTGAGCCCTAAAATCATGCCTCCGCAAATGGTGGAAGCCGAGCGGGAAAACCCCGGCCACAAGGCACAGCACTGAAAAAGTCCAACCCCCAGAGCTGTTTTATAGTTAATTTCATCAACGCTCCGGTATTTAACCGGAAATTGTTTTTTTTCTACCAGAAGCATAAGAATTGCCCCTGTAAAAAGAGCAATGGCAACATATAAAGGAGTAAATAACGATTTGATAACGGAATGAAGTGCCAAACCGAAGAATGCACCCGGAATTGTAGTTATCACGAGCAGAGAAATTCCCCGCACGCCGCTAAAGGCTTTGGGGCTGTCTTTTTTAGGAAAAAGAAGTCCCCAAAATCTGTTGAAATAGCATAAAATCACAGCCAGCATTGCCCCTGCCTGAATAACGACTTCAAAAGTTTCCGCTGAAGCGCCCTCAAGCCCTAACAGCTCTCCGGTGAGGATTAAATGCCCGGTTGAAGAAACAGGCAAAAATTCTGTCAATCCCTCAACAATTCCCATTATGCTTGCTATTAAATATGAATCCATATCGATAAAAATCCTTTTTGCTTTCCGACATATAGCGTATTTTATAAAAATAGACAAATACAAAATTTGTTCTTTCTTTGCTTGCTTTAATAAGATAAAGGAATATACTGCAGCAAAATGATTTTATGTCAGCGAGGTACCTATGAAAATTTTAGCGGTTAACGGAAGTCCCAGAGCCAACGGCAATACCAGACAACTTATTGATGCCTGCCTTGCGCCGCTGCAGAAAAAGGGCTTTGAAACAGAAGTCATCCAAGTTGGCGGAAAACTTCTGCACGGCTGCACAGGCTGTCGTTCCTGCAATATAACCGGACATTGCATTATTTCCAATGATCCGATCAATGAATGGGCAGAAAAAATTAAAACCTGCGATGCACTTATTCTTGCTTCTCCCACCTATTATGCCAATATGACTCCCGAAATGAAAGCCTTTATTGACAGATCAGGATCTATACTCAGACCCACAGGGATTTTAGCCCGTAAAGTCGGTGCTCCCATTGTGGCTGCCCGCCGCGGCGGCGCCATGAATACCTATAATACCCTTATGGCATTTTTTGGCATTAACAACATGATTGTCCCCATGAGCAGTTATTGGAATTTAGGCATTGGACGCGAAAAAGGAGATGTTCAAGAGGATGAAGAAGGGCTTGCAACCATGACAAACCTCGGTAAAAACATAGCATGGCTTTTGGAAAAACTGCACGCGTAAACAATAACCAGCCTCTTGTTTTTCTTTTTATTTCTTTTTCTTGGGAGAAATGATTTCCCCCAGTCCCCTTCAATAAATTTTTAAAGGGAACGTTTGATTTGAGGAATTTCACCCTTTGAAAGCGATGAGCAAAGCAACTTATTGAAAAAGAGTGAAACAGGATGCATTGTCTGAGTTTTCATACGATGAAATTTTGGTGCAAACACAATATGATATTTGCAATTCCACTTGGTATGAGATAAACTTTGACTGTCGTTCATACAACACTGTCCTCCTTTGGTTATGATTGACGAGCACATCAACTGTATACCAAAGGAGGACAGTCTTGTATCTAAAAATTTTCATTCCACCAGCTTAGCTGGTGGTTTTTTTATGCTAAAGCGCACAAAAAAGTCCCCCTTGCAAAGAGAGGGACTTTTTCGTTATTTGTATTTTATTTATACACCGAGACATTTGAATGCTTTTTTAGAAGCACCACAAACAGGGCATTTCCAATCATCAGGCAAATCTTCAAATTTTGTACCTGCGGGAATTTTCCCTTTTCTATCACCTTTATCAGGATTATAAATATAACCGCAGTTATTAACTTGGCATTGCCACATATCTTTTGCGTCAGCCATAAAACTATCCTAAACGAGTTGTAAAAAATGCTTGTGGGTGATTACATGCAGGGCAAGTTTTTGGAGCTTCATCGCCTTCATGAACAAAACCACAGTTCAAGCAGCGCCATTTTTTAGCACCTTTGAAAACAGTTCCATTTTTAATGTTATCTGCAAATTCAAGGAAGCGTGCTTCATGTGCTTGTTCAGCTACAGCAATATTGCGCATAACGCAGGCAATTTCAGGGAATCCTTCTTCATCTGCTACTTTTGCAAAACTTGGATACATATCGGTGTGTTCATGATTTTCGCCGGCAGCTGAAGCAATAAGGTTATCAACAGTTGTACCAATTACACCGGCAGGGAAAGAAGCTGTAATTTCAACATCGCCGCCTTCAAGGAATTTAAATAAACGTTTTGCGTGTTCTTTTTCCTGAGAAGCAATTTCTTCAAAAGCACGCTGCATTTCAACATAACCTTCATTTTTTGCTACTGATGCAAAAAAAGTATAACGGTTACGAGCTTGGGATTCACCGGCAAAAGCTGTGAGAAGATTTTTTTCTGTTTTGGTTCCTTTTAAAGATTTCATTTTTACTCCTATTTAAAGATTAAAGTATTATTTATAGTTACCACAATGGGTATTATTGCTTTTTTTGTAAGCAATGGGGGCAAAGCCCGTCAATTTCCACCCGCACCTGCAGGCAGTCAAAACCATGCAGTTCATCAGCGCTTAAATCCAAGGCAGAGGTATTGATATATGGAATATCATACACTTGCCCGCAGGAAATACAGCGGACATGGGAATGAGGTTTCATATTTGCGTCATAACGGCGCATGCTTCCTGCTGTTTCAAGCTTTGCAATCTGATTGTTTTCTGCAAGCAAATCCAGATTTCTATAGACAGTGCCTAAACTGATGTTCGGCAATTTTTCTTTAACCATTGTATATATTTCGTCAACAGTAGGATGTGTACAAGTTTTAGATAATTCTTCTAAAATAATTCGGCGTTGACGAGTCATTCTGCTTTGCGTTGCTCTCATACAAACTCCTTTTGTTTCGTGTATTTGATATTTGCGGCACCGGCGATTTTTTCCCCGGCTGCCTTCAGTGATCGAATGATCCGTCTTTTTCGGTTGCGCTGTGTGGCTATTATCTTACCAGCGCCGGACACGATGGAGAATAGGCTCTACCTG
>OFFG01000276.1_pt1 | contig 49307 bp, 65 predicted proteins | sample 1521331 | NCBI WGS metagenome assembly OFFG01 (sample SAMEA3504129, study PRJEB24116) | mouse gut metagenome | biome: mouse gut; feature: mouse-associated habitat; material: faeces | place: Denmark | collected 2011 | reverse complement strand
CCGCATGGGAGGGCGTAAAGTCCATTTTCAGCGGCATATGGAACGGAATAAAATCAATATGCACTGGCGTTATAAATGGAATTGTTGGTGCAGTGAATGTTGTAATCAGGGGGCTAAACTCTTTGAAAGTACCTGACTGGGTTCCGGGAATAGGCGGCAAAGGTATCAGTATACCAGAGATACCACAGCTTGCAAAGGGTTCAAAAAACACGCCGCAGACGTTTATTGCGGGCGAAAAAGGACCGGAGCTGATAACAAATGCGCCGGGGCGTACAGTGTTTACAGCGCAGCAGACAAAGGACATTTTCAATGCCAAAAATGCGGCGGCAAATACAGCGGCAGCAGTGCAGGCGGCGGGAGTGACCAACATAACAAACAACAATGCCCCAGAGAATGTGCCGGGGGTGAGTGCGCCAGAATTAAGAAGCACAACCGGGCAAAGAAGTGTAACAGTAACAATCAACAACAATCCGACAATCCACGTTGACGGTGATAAGCCGGGAGATTTGGAAGAAAAGTTGGAGGAAAACAACAGACGCTTGTTACAGCAGGTGAAAGACCTGCTTGACAAACGTGATGATGATGAAAGGCGGTCTGTATATGCGTAATACCTACACAACAATATCCGGGGATATGTGGGACAAAATAGCCTATGAACAGATGGGAAGCGTCCTGCACACGGATAAATTGATAAAAGCGAACGCCAGACACGCCGCAACCTTTGTCTTTCCTGCCGGGGTGGTCTTGACCATCCCGGAAGTGGAAGACAATGTGGACATGGAATTGCCGCCGTGGAAAAGGGGGTTTTTGATATAGCATGAGCGCAAAGAACGAAGCACGGCGGGTGGAACTGCGGTTGAAGTTTGAGAACGTGAAAGCACCGCTGGACATAAACAAATATCTTTCTTCCATGACCTACACGGACGAAGAAGAAGACAAGGCAGACGATTTGCAGCTGACCTTTGATGATAGGGAAAGGAAATGGCTGGGTGACTGGCTGAAAATCACGCCAACGGTCGTGAGGACAACAAAGCAAGTGTCAAAGGAAGTGCAGCAGGAAAATGTTATCAACTACACCGTGAAAAAAGGCGATACATTGTGGGCGATTGCGAAGCAGTATCTGGGGAGCGGGACGAAATACCCGCAGATTGCTTCCGAAAACAACATAAAGAACCCGAATTTGATTTATCCGGGGCAAGTATTCAAGATTACGGTGGGCGGCGCAGTGACAACCACGGTGACAGAAGTTGAAGAAACGGTGAAGCAAGCGGCAGAGCCAAAATTGATTAGTGCCACAATCGTTCAAAAGAACTGGCACGACAACGGGAAAGACGTTGTACTGTCCTGCGGGACATTTGAACTGGACAGCGTGGACGCTTCTGGACCGCCCACGAAAATCACGCTGAAAGGCACGTCCATCCCGTACACGTCAACCATGAGGACGGCGAAGAAAAACCGGGCATGGGAAAACTGCAACCTAAAGGCGATTGCTGAACAGATAGGGCGGGAAGCCGGGCTGCAAGTGATGTATCTTGCGGAAAATAACCCGGTCTACAAGCGGAAAGAGCAAGTACAGAAATCGGATATAACTTTTCTGCAAAAGCTATGCAAGGCGGCAGGGCTTGCGCTGAAAGTAACTATAATGACGGTCGTTATATATGACGCTGCGGAGTATGACGGGAAGCCGCCTATAAAAACTATCACATACGGAAGCGGCGATTATCTTTCATACAAGCTGGGGACCAGCTTGCATGATACGGCATACACCAGCTGTCATGTGTCGTACACAGACCCGGACAGCAAAGAAACGATTGAAAGCACATACACGCCGGACAGCAAGGACGGAACCGGTCAAGTGCTGGAAGTCAACGAAAAAGTGAACAGCACGGGGGAAGCATACGAACTGGCAAAGAAGCGGCTGCGGGAGAAGAACACGCAGCAGTTTACAGCCAGTTTTTCCATGCTGGGTGATGTGCAGCTGGTGGCGGGCGCAACCGTGCGGCTGCGGGGCTTCCAGTCGTTCGATAAAAAATACAAGATAACAAAGGCAACGCACAAGCTGACGGGGGGATATACAACGGACATAGAATTGAAGCAAGTATTGGAGGGGTATTGATGGCAGACGCAACGGAACTGAAAAACATGGTGCGGCTGGGGACCGTCATGAGCGTTGACAAGGACAAAATGACAGCCCGTGTCAAATTCAAGGACAAAGGCGGCATTACATCAAGCCCGCTGCAAATTCTGAAACACCCGGTGTACGTTGTCCCGGCAATGGAGAGCGGGAGCGAGGGACAGACGGCAGAAAAGGAACTGGAATATGATGTGCAGGGCGTTACGAAGAAAATCAAGCACTACCACGAAGCCTATATTACGCCGTGGGTCCCGTCTGTCAATGATATGGTGCTATGTATCATGATGGCAGACGGTGACGGTGACGGCTTCATTGTGGGGGAGGTGTAAGAGGTGGCGAAGATAGGCAGTTTTGGAAATCTGGTCTTTTCCGTGTCGGAAAACACCGTGAAGACCTTTGACAAAATATCGTGGAAGACTTCTGCGAAGTACGCAACGCACGACAGACACATAAAAAGGGATGTGCAGGAGTTTTTAGGACCAGAGCCGGGAAGCATTTCTTTCACAATGGCTTTTTCGGTATTCCACGGGACGAACCCATTATCAGAGGTGATGAAGCTAAATGAAATGGTAAACAGCGGGATAACCGGGCGGCTTGTGCTGGGCGGCAGGGTGTATGGGTCTTACAGATGGGTTATTTCTGCGGTATCTGCGGAAATGAAGCGGTATGACAACCACGGGAATTGCTGGGCGGCAACGGCGCAAGTGACCATGAAAGAATATCCAAAGAGGTGATGAAGCATGGATGTGATACGGGGTGACGGAATACTTTTGCAGGAAATTGACCTTGCGCCGGAAAACGCATACCAAGAAGTGATACAAAACATAGCGGTCATTCTGGATTTGATACAGAAATCATGCCCCATGTTTCGTGATGGTGGCTTGCCGGGTGAACTGATTGGAAGACCAATGAACGTGGTCGAAAGCATTCTTGTGGGAAGTATCTATGACCAGATAGAGGAACTAGAGCCACGGGCAATCATTGCCGGGGTAACGTTCGAGCAGGACGCAATGACCGGGAAAATGATACCAATTATTGAGTTGGAGGGGGTGAAAGACATTGAGTGATATTAAATACCCGGACATTGAATTTCTGGAAACGGACACGGAAACGATTATCAGCAGCATGATTGCGCTTTATGAGGAAATGCAGAGGGCAGCAGGGCGGGACAATTACAAGGTGCGCCCCGGAAGCCCGGAGCGGGTCTTCATATCATGGATGGCGGCAATCATTGTGCAGCAGCGCACGTTGATAAACGAAACGGCGAAAATGAACGTGCCGAGGTATGCAGCGAAGTCGGAGAACGAAGACTACCTTGACAGTCTGGCAGAGATATTCAAGGACACGGCAAGGCTTCCGGCAAGCCCTGCTTCAGCAATATTCCGCTTCCACATATCAGAGCCGCAGCAGCAGTCAACCATCATTCCGGCTGGCACAAGGATTTCATTTGACGGCGTGATTATATTCGCAACAAGTGAGGTGCTGGAAATAAGAGCCGGGGAAACTTCCGGGGAGGTGGAAGCGGTATGCACACAGCCGGGGACCGTTGGCAACGGGCTTGTGGCAGGGCAAGTGAAAGAAGTGGTCGATTTGTTTGACCACTACCAGAAAGCGGAGAACATAACAACAACCAGCGGCGGCGCAGAGAAAGAGGACAACGCCAGCTATTATGAGCGCATGAGGGACAGCATGGAGAGTTTCAGCACGGCAGGTCCCATAAACGGATATATCTACTGGACAAAAACCGTTTCTTCTGCCGTTCTGGATGTTGCAGTGACCAGCCCGGAAGCGTGTGTGGTTGATGTGCGTGTGATATTGCAAGACGGGCAGGAAGCAACGCCAGCAGTGTTGAAAGAGATTGAAGAAGCCTTGAACGCTTCCGACATTAGACCGCTGACAGATATTGTGACGGTATCTGCGCCGGACACAGTGGACTTTTCCATTGATGTAACCTTTTATATTGCCCAGCCGAACAGAGAGAGCGCAGCAGCGATTGAAAGAGAAGTGCGGGCGGCGGTTGATGATTTCATTGTCTGGCAGACTTCAAAAATGGGGCGTGACATAAATCCGTCATATTTAACAAAAATGATGATGGACGCAGGGGCAAAGCGTGTGGAGGTGCGGCAACCAACATTTCAGAGCGTGGAAGATATTGCAGTTGGAAAATTGCAAAGCAAAACTGTTTTGAATGGGGGGCTGGAAGATGTCTGAAACAATATATGATAGTGATTTCACAAAGTATCTGCCACAACCGCTGACACATGATCCCAAAATGATTGCACTTGCAAAGGCGGCAGCGGATGAACTATTGACCGTTTCCGGGGCAGTTGAAAATGTGCTGATATATTCACGCATTGACGAACTGCCGGAAGAACTGGTGGACATTCTGGCATATGACTTCCACGTTGACTGGTACGATTATTCATACCCGTTGGCGGCAAAGCGTGACTTGCTGAAAAGCAGCGTGAGGGTGCATAAGAAGATGGGGACAAAGTATGCGATTGAAAAGGCGTTGTCTGCATTGTACCCGGAAAGCGAAGTGGAAGAATGGTTTGAATATGAGGGAGAACCCGGACACTTCCACATTGTTTGTGATGTGACAAATTCAAGAATAACTGCAAGCTATTCTGATATTGTCCGGGCGGTAAAGCTATACAAAAGGCTTTCAGCGCACATGGATGAAGTTGTTTATCAATCGCACATCCATTGTGAGATACACACGCACACAGACTTTTTCTTGTACCGTGTGCCAATGACCGGGAAGCTAAACGCAGGGACGCACCCGCAGAGGAACACACGGGGCGTGAACTATGGCAGCAGTATTGTTGTAGGGACAGAAGCGGCAGGGTTTATCTTTGTAAATCCGGCAGCAGGAACAATCCCGGAAAGAAGCACGGTATTTAATAGCAGAATGACGCAGATTGACGCAGAAACGGCGTTAAATGTGTTTAGGTATAGAAATATACCAGCTGGGCAAATAAACGCAGGAGAAGCCCCACAGCGCAGCCACAAAGGGGGAAGCGCAGGGGCGGTGATGGAAGCAGCCGGAGAAACGGCGGCTTTTCCTTTTACCAGCCCGGCAGCAGGGACGGTCCCGGAGAGAAGCACAGCGCAGCGGACGGAGGGCGGGGCGGTGGAAAATACGGTGCAAGCAGCTGGGTTTTCCTATACCGTCAAGCAATGCGGAAGCAGCCGGAAATTATAAGCAAAGGAGGGAAGAACCATGCTGACAGCACAAGCAAAGGAAGATTTCAAACAGTTTATCGAAAGAATTATTTCCCATGCGGTTGTGACGGTCAATGGCAAAGCGGAAAAGAAAGTCATACACCGCAGGGAAAGACTTTCTGACGGCAGAGTTGCGGTATATATCGCAATCACGCCGCAGCTGGGGACGGCTGCAACAATCCAGAAAGTGCAGCTTTACAATACGGCTGGGAAGCTATGGGCAGAGAAAGAAGAAAACATAAATCTTTCAAATGTCCAAGAGGGCGCATTGTACCGCTTTGTGTTCGACTTTGTAGAAAAGGAGGTGTGAAACAATGTATGAACCTAAGTTATGGCAGGACCATGTGACGCAGTATGAAGACCGATACACGGAAAGCCGGAATGATGATGGGACAATAACCCATACACCCGTTGAGGGTGAAATAATCCAGCAGGGAACGCCGCAGAACGCAGCGAACTTCAACCACATGGAAGACGGTATTTCAAACGCCGGGGAACTGGCGGCATTGATGGCAGTGGGTGCGATACACCAGCAGCAGTCATTGAAAGACCTTGCAGGGGAAACAATGACAGTGACAATGACGAATACGCAGGAATACCCGTTCAATAATTCCGTCAAAACCGTGTCACTGCCGCAGAGACGCAACCACGTTGACTATACCGTGACGGCAGAGGTTGTGGAGTATTCCGGGGGCTTTCCAGGTGAAATCATAATTTCTGCGAAGCTGCAAAACGGCTTCAAGGTTGCTTTCGCTGGAAGCGCAAAGAGTGTCACGGTCAAATTATATGTGAAAGGCGGGTTTTATTGATGGCGGCAGTAATAATCAAGCAGGAGGAACGCAGGGCGCATGAAGAAGCGGTGCTGCGTTCTTTTGGAGTGCAGGGAAAAGGGACAGCAGCCCAGCGGGAAGCAGCGGAAGTCATTGCAGCCCGCACGGTTGAAGTAGTAAAAGGAGGTAAGGACAATGGCAAAAGATACTACTAAAATCAAAGTAGTGGAGAAAGCACCGGGAAAGCCACACATTGAATTTGCGATTTCCGGGGGTAAAAAAATCACTTTTGGTGATGATGAATTGACGATCAATCTGGCAGCCAGAGAGCGTGACGAAGCAGTGACACTTGACATTTGCTTTGACACTGAAAGCGGCATTGTAATTGGCGTGGGCGGCACGGCGCAGAGGTACGCAGCACAGATTGACATTCCGGCAAGGCGTTATGATGTGATCGAGGACGGCAAAGACGAAGAAACAGAGGAAATAAGGGAAGTACCTATGCCGATCCCGTTTGATATTTCACTTTGCACATTGACATTATGGGAGGTGTAAGAAATGAGCAATTTTGATGATTTGAGCATGGCGGTACAGTCTTTTGGGGGCAACAATAAAGTCATTTTTGACGATCTGGAAAAGCCGTCAATCATGGTTGGTATTCCGAAAATGAAATATTCTGACCTTATCACTGGAGGGACGCAAGACACGCTGGATGTTTTCAAGGTGGACGGCGTGGAACGGGAAATGCTTTATATTTCAAAGTATATCAATGTTGTGGTCAATGACCGTGCATATTCCCTGCCAATGAAAGACCCCAAAGCATACATTGACTTTGACACTTCACTTGCGGCTTGCCGCAAAAAGGGTGCGGGCTGGGATCTGACACCTAACGGATTGTGGGGCGCAATCATGTTGTGGTGCAACCGCAATAATTTCTTGCCCCGTGGCAATACGAACTGGGACAGAAGCTATGAAAAAGCCTATGAAAAAGGCGTGAATACCTATATTGACGGGTCACGCGGCGGTAGGACTGCAACGGGCAGCGGACCGGTTACATGGTATCATGACGGAAGCCCGGCAGGAATTGCGGACCTTTGCGGCAATATGTGGGAATGGGTCGCAGGGCTGCGCATTGTCGGCGGTGAAATCCAGATCATTCCATACGGAAATTGTATGCGAATTGACTGCGATATGTCCGCAGATAGCACAGAATGGAAAGCGATCAAGCCGGACGGATCATTTGTAAATCCGGGAACTGCCGGAACGCTGCATTATGACTATGTAAGCGGTAAGATTGTAATAGGGACCAGCACAAATTCAGTATTTGCAAATAATACGCCGCTTTCCGGCGTGGCAGCAGTAAGCGGCGTGAACATTCCGCAGATTGTCAAAGCACTGGGATTGATGAAAGATACTGCGGACATTTACCTGGCAACGGGACACCAGCTTTATGTGAATGCTGACGGCGAACGGCTGCCGTTCCGGGGGTCTGGCTTCGGCAACACTGCCTTCGGCGGTGTGGGTGCGTTGAACTTGGACTACGCCCGTTCCCACGTCAGCGGCGGTGTTGGCTTCCGTTCCGCTTATGATGAAAAACTGGCAACTGGGAACTGATGAACTGCGGGGCTGGCGGCAGCCAGCCCCATTGAAAAATTTTGAGCAAAGGCAGGGCGCAGGAAATGCAGGAAAATTCCACGGAAGAATTGCCACAGCTTGACGCAGTACAGAACAACGCCACGCAGGAAGATTTTCACACCAAAAACAAAATATATGAATTGCTTCTGTATGCGGGACCGCAGCTTGAACAGTTTCCAAAGTCACAAAGACGGCTTGCGGATGATATACGGGGAACTATGCTGAATATGCTGCGGCTGGTGGTGACGCTGGAAAATAAACACTATAAGAAAACAACGCTGGGCGATTTGGACAATGAAGTTGATGTGCTGCGTCACCTTGTAAGACTTGCGGCAGACCCAAACTATATGAGGGACAAAAAGCCGTGCTTGCCTATAAAGAAATATGAGCAGATTTCAAGAAAAATAAATGAGATCGGCTGCATGATAGGCGGGTATTATAAATCACTGAATGGCAACCCGGCAGCGCAAAACAGCGCAGGGAAGCCGAAAAAGAAATAAAAAGCAGGGGCATTGCCGCCCTTGCTTTTTATATATGGGAATAAGCCATTAGTAGGGTATTGCCGTGCCGTTCCGGGGGTCTAGCTTCAACAACACTTCCAACGGCGGTGTGGGTGCGTTGAACTTGAACAACGCCCGTTCCAACGTCAACAACAATGTTGGCTTCCGTTCCGCTTCACCACATTTTGCCAGCAGTCACAAGCACAAGTGCTTGTGTCCCGTGCGTTTGGGTTTAAGGGGTTTATTTCCATTCCGAGGGGGACCAGCAGGGACCCGCAGGAAAAAGATTGAATTGCCGTGAAAACTGTTAGTAAGCCGCAGCGGATTTCCGGGGCGGTCGAAAGCTGGCAACAATGCCGGATAAATAAGTTACGTTTGAAATGGGAGAGAACCAGAGTAGATTTGCACGGCGCATTTTTAATGATAGGAGGGAAAAGGGATTGCAGACCATCAAGAATATTTTCCCGTTAATATATGACTTTGAAAATCTTTTCAATGCCTACAAGAAAGCTATCAAATGCAAAAGGTACAGAGCAGATGTGATGGAGTACACGGACCGGCTGGAAGAAAATTTGATTGAATTGCAGAATGAATTGATCTGGAAGACTTACAGTGTGGGACGGTACAATATTTTCTATGTGTATGAGCCTAAAAAGCGGATGATTATGTCATTGCAATTCAAAGACCGGGTGGCGCAACACGCTATTTATAGCATATTAAACCCATACTTTGAAAAGCAGTTTATTTCTGACAGCTACGCTTGCAGGGTAGGCAAGGGAACGCACCGGGCAATCAAGAAGCTGCAAAGCTGGTTGAGGAAGACGGACAGAAAGCCGAAACGCTTTTATTATTTGAAACTGGATATTTCAAAGTATTTTTACCGGGTAGACCATGAAGTTTTAATGGGGATATTGCAAAGGAAGATTGCTGACAAAGATTTGCTGCACGTTCTTTCAGTGATCATAAATTGCGAGGACACCCATTTTGGGCTGCCGCTGGGCGCAGATGTGGGCAATGTTGCCTATGATGAATTGCTGGGAGAAGTAGGGCTGCCGATCGGCAATTTGACTTCACAAATGTTTGCGAATTTGTATTTGAACGAACTTGACCAGCACTGCAAGCACCACTTGCATTTGCGTTATTACATCCGTTATATGGATGATATTATTATTCTGCACCATGACAAGAAATATCTGGAGAAGATAAAGCAGGATATAGCCGGATTTTTGGAAAAGAAACTGCATTTGCAGTTAAACAACAAAACTTGCATAAGACCAACAAGCATGGGCATTGAGTTTGTCGGCTTCCGGGTATGGTCAACACATATCAAATTGAGGAAGAAGACAGCAAAGAAGATGAAAAAGCGGTTGAAGTATATGTTTGGGGCGTTTCATGCCGGGGAAATTGACCGGGAAACGCTGGACCGCAGCATTGCTTCATATAGGGGCATTTTGCAGCACTTCAACAGCTACGGTCTGCGGCAAAGTCTGAATGAAATGTATAAAAAGGAGGTGAAGCAGGATGGGAGCAGTACAGACGATTGACCCAGCCGCCGTCTGGGAGGCGGTCAAGTCGGTTTTATCATTTCTGGCAGCGTGTGGGATTGTTATTGACCTAACGCCGGGCATAAAGTTTCAGCCCGTGCGCTGGGTGCTGAAACGGCTGGGAAATCTCATAAACGCAGATATTAAGAAACAGCTTGACGAACTGCAAAAGGAAGTCACAGAATTTAAGATTGACAGCTGGCGCACGGAAATTCTGGACTTTTCCGACAGCTGCATGAACCATAGGCGGCACACAAAAGAACAGTTTGACCATGTGATCGAAATACTTGATAGATATGATAAGTATATCACGGAAAACAAGCTGACAAACGGGCAAGTGGATGTTGCGCACGAATATATTCTGGAGATATACAAGCAGTGCATACGGGAAAATGACTTTGCGCTTGACGAAGAAGAAGAAAAAGCCCGGAAAGAAGCTGCGGTGAAAGCCAGAAGAAACGGAGGTGACAGAAAGTGAAATATGTTTTAGTTTTTATAGCTGGATTTATGCTGGCGGCTGCGCTGATTGTCATTTACAATCTGCCGGGCATAAGAAGCCGCCGCAGGAAACGGAAAGAAGAACTGAAAGAACACCCGGAAAGAAAAGGCGGCACAACAAAAGTGCTGCTTTTTTCAATCCTTATGACCTATTACATAGCATTTGCCGTGGGAGTCTGGGTGGTTGTATTCAAAGACAAAGACCAGCTGGGAACGCTGCTGACCTTTACCGGGGGCGTAACAGCTGCCGCAGTTGCTTTCTACTGCTGGAAAGCAAAAGCGGAAAATCTGCTGAAAATTAAGGCGGGAAACCCGGAATTGTGCGGATCACTGTCTGATTTCTCAAATATGACATAGGAGGTGGCAGAAATTGAACGAAGCAGGAAAAAAAGAGGTTGCGGTAGCCGCCGCAGCCATTATTTTTGCCAATGAGGGCGGTTATTCTTCTGTAAATGCAAATGACAATGGGGCAGTGAGCGTGGGAAAAGTGCAGTGGCACGGAAACCGGGCATTGTCCTTGCTGAAAATCATTGTGCAGAAGCTGGGAAAGACTGCCGCAGCGGATATTCTGGGGGCTGCATTATGCAATGAAATTTTGACTGCTGCCAGCTGGCAGACACGAACAGTGAGCGCAGAAGAAAAAACAAAGCTGTCAAAGCTGCTGGGAACGCAGCAGGGCAGGGAAGCGCAGGACGCACAAGCGGAAGCAGATATTTTGCTTTATGTGTCAAACGGGATCAAGATGGGCATTGAGGATCGGCAGAGCCTTGTATATTATGCAGATTTGGAAAATCAAGGCGGTGCGGGGGCTTCAAAGCGTGTGGGGACCGCAGCAGCACAGAAAGTCGGTGGACCGGCAAAAGTGACGCTTTCTGCAATCCATGCGGCAGCGTTGGCAGATAGAGTGATGGGACAGTATGCAAGCCGCAGGACGCTTGTATATAAAAAAGCCGCAGCATTATTCAACGACAGCAGCGGCGCAGAAAATCAGAATGGAGGTAAAGAAACTATGGGAACAAGAATTGGACACGCAAGCATTTCTGAAAACGGAACGATCAACGGCGCAAAAGGTGACAGCACGGGAAAAGAAGTTTGTGTGCGTGAATGGTATTCAAAGCCGTGGGATTTTATGGCTATTCACCCGGAAGCAGCCGTACGGGAAAAACACGCAAAGGCAGTGGAAGCAGCTTGCGCAAATGACAACATAGGATATGGGCAGGGGGACAGAAACACGCTGAACACGCTTGCAAAGGCGGCGGGATATGATCTGGCAAAAGTCGGAAAGTGTAACTGCGATTGTTCCAGCTTGCAGAATGTGGCGGCGGTTGCTTCTGGCGCAGCGGGTGTGTCATACGGAAGTAACGGCTGGGCCACATCAACAATGAAAGCAGCATTGCAGAAAGCAGGGTACAAGATCATTACTGAAAGACAATATCTGGACAATGCGGCATATTGTGTCCGGGGCGCAATTTATGTCAAGGCTTCCAGCCATACGGTCTGCGGTCTGGATAACGGCGCAAATTATCAGAAGACGCTTGAAAAAGCTGGTCTGGCAGCTTCCGCACCGCAAAAACCGCAGACACCGCAAAACACCGCAGCGGCAGGAGAACAGACATACACGGTGAAAAAAGGTGATACTCTTTCAAAGATTGCAAGCAAGTATGGCACAACCTATCAGAAGCTGGCAAGCTACAACGGCATTGCCAATACAAATGTAATCAGCGTGGGGCAGATTATCAGAATACCCGGAAGCGGGACCCGTACATATACCGTGAAATCTGGGGACAGCTTGTGGGCGATTGCCGCAAAACAGCTGGGGGATGGCACAAGATACAATGAAATCAAAAACTTAAACGGCTTGACAAGCAACACAATTCACGCCGGGCAGACATTGAAGCTGCCTGCAAATTAAAGAAAAACGGAGGAAACGAAAATGAACAAAGAAGTTATTTTTTCAATCATTTATTGTCTGGTGACGGTGGGGGCGTTCTGCGCTGGAAAATACATCTTCCCCAAAATTCCGGCAAGCGTAAAAGATAAGTTGACGGACCTTGCAGAGTGGGCAGCAAAATTTGTTGTCTGGGCAAGGGAATTTTTGAAGACGGAGAGCGGGGAAAAGAAAATGGCTGCCGTTGTCGAACAGCTGAAAGCGATTGCGCAGGAAGCCGGGCTGGATGTGACGGAAGAACAGTTGAAAGCGATCGCACAGACAGCCTATGAAGCAATGAAAGCGGGGGAAGCGGAAGCGCAGCCCGGACAGCTTGTGGAAGCGATCACGCAACCACTGGCAGCACCTACGGTGATTATTAACACCGGGACAGCGGCAGTGGCAACGGACAAAGTGCCGGACGGCGCATTGCAGAGCAACCCGGATGGAACAGTAAATGCGTATGACGAACACGGAAACAAGGTGGGGACCGTATCTGCGGAAGAAGCAGAAAAAGCCGCCAGCGGTGTTGATGTGATTATCACGGAGGATAACGGCTAATTATGCCACGCTGACGCAGCAGACAGCACCAAAAACAGAGTTAAAGCCCGCAAGTGTAAAAATATACGCTTGCGGGCTTTTGGGCGTTTCTGGGGCAAATTAGAGGGATTTATAAGTGTATTCAATACCATCTTCAATGGCTGCGATTGTGTCAAGCCTATTTTTATAACAACCATTTTCACCTATCTTGCGGGCTTTTCGTTCCGCTTCTGCTTTACTTCTGGCGTTTACATGAAGCCAGTGAAACGGACAGCCGTTTTCATCATGTATTGTAATCAAGAAAGATTTATGGGGGATTTTCTTTAAGGGCGGCAGCAGTGCCGCCGCCCGGTGATTTTATTGCTGGACAAGAACCCATTCAGTAGTTGTGCCGTACACATCAACGCTGCTTTCTTTGAAGTTTTTACAGAGATTGCAGCGGGTCCCCTGCATATAACCGCCGATACATACAAGACCGTATGTTTTAGAGTTGACCCGGACAACCTTATATGTCAATTCGCTATTTGCGCAAGTGCCGGCAAAATCTGAATTTTCGTTCTTTTTGATCTGTTTGATGATGTTTCCTTTTACTAATTCCATGTGGCTTTCCTCTCTTTCATTTGATAAGTCTATTATATACTTACGGAAGTATAATTGCAATAGGCAAAATGCACAAAATTACGGAAGTATAATTGTGAATTTTATATACTTCCGTAAGAACAGAAGAAAGCCCCGGAAGACCGGGGCGGCAGGGCTGCGGATGTTATGCGGCTTTGATGATGAAATAGCAAGTTGACCAGTCATTTTCACAAGCGGAAATATTAGACTTTATAACCTTATAACCCAGCTTTTCAACTTGTTTGCAGCGGCGGGAAAAGCTGTCTGCGCAGCACTCACACAAGATTTCTTCCGTTGCACTGTTTTTCTGGCAGTTTTCGAGGACTTTTTCAAGGTCCCTATGTTTTGCGGGCATAAAGCCGAAGTGTCCGCAGGAATAAGAAATATTTTTCTGAAAGATGATATGTGCGCCATAGTCACCGGCGTAGATACCGCACCAGCTGGGATGAAGCACAATCATTTCACCAGCAGCATTGAAGCGGATCACATAACCGCCCAGAACAGCTTTACCGTTCTTTTCAGCTTCATTGACTGTCTTTATAATATCCGGCATTTGAAATCCCTTTTTCTTTAATACTTCAACAGTTTTAATATTTATCATAGTATTACCCCCTATAATTTGAAATTTGATGTTTTATTGAATATTGGATTTTCACCCCGCAAGTATTCAGACGCTGGCGGTCGCTGCTGCTGGACTATACGCCCCAGCAGCCGGGCGGGTGGTGCTTATGAATTAAATACTGAATTATACCATGACTGGCAATCTGAAAGGCTCATTGCTTTTATTCCTGCGCCGCCTTTTAATCTAAATTTGATTTGAAGATTTCTGTTTTCCGGCTTTACAATGCCACGCCCTATCTGATTATCAACACAAGCGGCGATCAATTCTTTTCTTGTGAGTTTCTTCATTGTGTTTTCCTCTCTTTCATTTGATAAGTCTATTATATACTTACGGAAGTATAATTGCAATAGGCAGATTGCACAAACTTACGGAAGTATATTTGTGAAAATTTATACTTCCGTAAGTTTGAAAAATGTGTTATACTTACGGAAACAGAAAAAAGGAGGATTTGCAAATGTCGGAAGATAAGAAAACAGCAGAGCAGCAGGAAAAGAAGTCAACTATTCCACGGGGACCGGCTGCAACCGCAGCAAAAAACAAATACCGTGATAACAATTATGATCGAGCAGAATTGGCAATACCAAAGGGAATGAAAGCAACCATCCGGGAGATTGCAAAACAGCAGGGGCAGTCATTCAATGAATATGTCTGCGCAGCAATCAAAGAGAAAGTGCAGCAGGACACCGGGGAGGAACTGGCGTGGGAAAAGAAATAAAGAATGAGAAAATTGATCATGAAATGAAAAGAATTTTGCATGATATAGGCAGATTTGAAAGCGATATACTAAAAGCAAGAAATAGAATGATAGAAGCAATATGGATGGCGATCGTGGGAAATGATACGCCAACAAGAGAAGATGGACAACTATTGATCCAGAATTACACACAGACAGAAGATGGACCCGGCAGCAGATACAGTTTTATTTACAAGGGAAAACAAGAAGCAGTGCTGACAGAAACACAAAATATTCCCGGAAATTATTCATATTTTCTTCATTCATACCGTGATATGATGGGGGAAGTCATGGAAAATATATTGCAGCTTGCAGAAAAAGAAAGTGGGTGAAAAAATGGGGGTAATGCTGACAGCACCGGGAATGAAAACACACCAATTCACATATATTCAAAATTCAATGTTTCTGGTAAAGCTGGCAGAAACATTTGATAAAAGATATGGTGAAATTGTAAAGTGGTGGATATACGAAGATAAACCAATGACAGAAAAATTTGCAAATGAAGTGCTGGAAATTGCAAAAGGGAGAGAGCAGCAGGAAAACGGGCTAAGTATTCTAATAAAACATAGTGATGTATGCGGATATTTAGAAGCTGGAGAATGTGAACAAATTTATGAAGCAATAAAAGATATGCACATACCGAAAGAAAAAGATATAGAGGACGGCGGCTTTGAATATATGCTGGACTGCTGGCGGTATATGACAAAATATTGTTCGGAAAACAAGCAAAGATTAGAATACAGATAAAAGAAGCCCCGGCAGCAGTTTTCCGGGGCTTTTCCTATGTTGTACTAACTTAACATTGCCCACGGGGAATCTGGATTCTAGGACGGGACAGGAAATTATGACATTGTTCCATGCTCTTCACCAGGCAGGACATACGATCGTCCTGATTACGCACGACGATCAGGTGGCAAAGGAAGCAGAGCGCAAGATACATATTCGGGATGGAAAGGTCAGGGAGGTGGAAGCGTGATCATTCAAACTGGAAAAATGGCGTGGAATGCGGTTTGCGGCAATAAGCTGAGGACATTTCTGACCATGCTTGGCATTATCATTGGCGTAGCGTCTTTGATTGTCCTAGTATCGATAGCCGACGGGGCGGGCAATTCTGTGTCTAATCAGATTTCTGAAATGGGAAGCGATTATCTGAGCGTGCGCATTAGCGATGATAAAGAGAATCCTCTGAAGCTGTCAGAATTTACAGACTTGCTCGATCAAGAAGAATTTCTCTCCTTTGCGCCGATCGGCCGCACTAGCGTTACTGCAAAAAGCGGTTATACTAGCAGTTCCATAAACGTATATGGAACCAGCGGGGGGTATTTTGACATTATGGATATGGAATTATATTCTGGCAGATTCTTGAAACAGACGGATCTTGAGAATCATTCGCATGTGCTTGTGATTTCTTATGAAACTGCTGTGGAATATTTTGGACGGGCAGATGCGGCGGGGGAAATTCTGACATTGGACGGCAGGCAGTTTCAGATCGTCGGCGTGCTTTCTGAGGACTGCGTCTCTCCTTTTTCAGCAATGCAGGTCGCAAACAGCGAAGAGAGTTCTGAGACCGTGGTGCTAGAGGGCTATATTCCTTATTCTTCCTTGAGCAAGATTGCCGATCATGTGCCAGAAATCAATCAATTTTACGTGTCCTCTGAAAATGAAGATTCCATGGAGCAGGCACAACAGAAATTAGAAGAAATTCTTTTCAAGCGATTTGGGAATGATGAGGATGCATATGCGATCCAAAATCAGTCAGAGGTAATGGAAGCCATGGCCGAGGTAGATCACACAATGTCGCTTCTGCTGGGAGGAATTGCGGCGATATCCCTCCTGGTGGGAGGAATCGGGATCATGAATATTATGCTGGTATCTGTCACTGAGCGTACCAAAGAAATCGGCATTCGCAAGGCGATTGGGGCAGGACAGGGAAGCATTATGGCGCAGTTTTTGCTGGAAGCGCTGATTGTCAGCCTTGCGGGGTGTCTGGCTGGAATCGGGTGTTCCTGGTGTGCATTGAAATTGATCGCAACCGTTATGGGGCAGGCGTTTAGCGTATCTATGGATCATAACGTGGCGCTGCTTTCCGTGCTGTTTTCGGCAGTGATCGGCATTGCGTTTGGAATTTATCCGGCAAATAAGGCTGCAAAGAAGAAGCCTATTGACGCACTGCGCTATTCAGGATAACTATGGCGGATGGAAAGACAGAGATCATGGTAACTTTCTTATGAGAAATAGAAAAATGTGTTTGCCTGCACCCCGCTGCATCTGTTAAAAAAATCAACTTTTATCTTTTTTGAAAGTGTTTAACAGAATGTATGTAGCAATCAGTAGGAGGACCGTAAAGCAAAGTATCATATACATGGTTGACGTGCTTACTTGATTGTCAAAAAAATACAGATTGCAATCAAGAGAATCTCTTATTTCTGCAATGATCTCTGTTGGGATGCCTTGATTTTGCATTTTGGCAAGAACGCCTTGCATAGCGTGATTGCGAATAAGCGAAGTACCGTAAGTTCCTGGTAAAAATGAAATTGTTTTCTGTAGTCCTTCTCCAAATGACGAGATCGGCATATATGCGCCGCAAATAAAACCGTATCCTGAACTAATAATGGTACCTACTGCTGAAATCTGTCCTTGTGTTGATAAGAAAAAGTTGATCACTGAAGATAGAGCTGTTCCAAACAAAACAAGCAGTAAAATGTCAAAGAATAAAAGGAATATGTCTGTTAGCGACATATGCCATCCAACGATAGCCACATAAATTAAACAAATGCCCGTTGCAACGAAGCAAATGATAAGCGTTGAAAGCAAAGTTGCAAAATAATAACCCATAGAAAGCGTTGAGGCTTTTACAGGAGATATTTTGAAATCTTTTATAGTACCGTTAGCCTTGTCTTGTACCATTAAAAAATTGGAACAAAAAGCAACTGTCACGCATGAAACGGCTAGAATCGAAGATATAAGCTGACCGCCCACAAGCCCTTCTATGATGCTTTCAGAAAGCTTCAATGCGTCAGGCAGGTTAGAGGTAAAACTATCACGGTACACATTGCCAAGAAAAGTCGCATAAAGTACAAGTAAAATAATAGGCGTGATCAGAGAGGTTAGAAACATTCCCTTATCTTTGAAAAACAGTTTGACATTTCTTTTTATAAGCATGAACAAGATACTCATTTTTCTACACCTCCTATCAGCGTTTTACCCGTGACCGCAAGAAATACATCGTCCATTTTCCCTTTCGTTATTTCATAATCATGGAACAATTGGGGATGTTTCACAATAAGATCGGTTGCAGCCCTTGTGTTTGGAACAAAAAGACGATAACCGTTTCTGATCTGCTCGTACGTTACGCCAAGAGCCTTGATCATATCTTCCGTTACGCCATAGAGGGTGATGTAATCTCCCGTATAAGTATTTTTGAGTTCGAGCGGCGTGCCTTTTGCGGATATCTCACCACCATCGATAATCACGATATAGTCGGCTTCTGCAGCTTCTTCCATATAATGTGTAGTTAGAAACACGGTCATCTTTTCATCCTTACGAAAATTGGATATGACGTTCCAAAGCGTTTTACGAGTTTGTGGGTCAAGTCCTGTTGTAGGCTCGTCAAGAATAAGGATTTTGGGCATATGAAACAATGCGCGGGCAATATCGATTCTTCTGCGCTGCCCTCCCGATAATTTAGCGACGGTACGTTTGACGAAATCCTCAAAATCAAGTATTTTTGCGAGTTCTGCAAGTCTTTTTTTGAATTCCATACCAGTAATGCCGTATAAAGCGGCGCGGCTTTCCAAATTATCGTAAACGGAGAGTGCGGAATCGAGAACAGAAGATTGGAACACTACGCCAAGTTCACGCTTCACAAAATCGATGTCCTTATCTAAGTCGTGTCCGTCAATTAAAATGTGACCGCTGTCTTTTGACAGTTGTCCGCACATTATATTTATAGTAGTGGATTTTCCTGCGCCATTGATACCAAGAAAAGCGAATAACTCTCCCTCTTTGACTCGAAAACTTAAATCTTGAACAGCTTTCACTTTTCCAAAGTTTTTGCTAAGGTGATCGATTTGGATCATATTGCTCATTTAATTTCCTCCTGTATAGCGGTGCTTTAATCCTTCATAGGCGTCAGTCAATGTCCTGCTTATAAACGCTATATCCCAATTCAAGTAGGAAGTGGCTATCATAGTGGCAATGCCATGAACAAAAATCCACATTTCTAAGTGAAAGAGGAATGCTTGATCTTCGCTTATCGCAAGATTTTTCATTATCATTTTCAAAAGAGGGCGTATCTGATCTCGATTTTCTTCGATATTTTCTTTTGTCCGGTCACGCATAAAAAGTATTTTAAACAATTCTTTTTCTTCTTTCGCAAATTGAATATATGCCATGCCACTTGCTTTATATGGAGGATATTTTTTATCAGCTATGCCTCTTTGTATATAAGACTGATAAAGCATATTCGCTGAATTTATAACCTCGCTTTGCAATTCCTCCATATTGTGAAATAATCCAAAAATAGGTTTCGCAGATGAGCCAAGTTTTGCGGCCACGCCTCTAGCGGTCAAACCGCTGATCCCATGTTCTTTTGTCAAAGTTAAAGCAGCAGCGATAATCTGTTCTCTTGTGAATTTGTATTTTGGCGGCATTCCTTTACCTCCATTTTGAATCTGATGTTGCGCAACTTATGTTTCCTATTATACCTATGTTTTCTGATTTGTCAAGAGAACATTTTTTGAGTTTCCAAATTTTTTATAATGGCCGATATTATAATGCCAAAAGGGAGCTGTCGCACGGATGTACTTGCCTGTTTAAAAGGTTTACATTGCAAAGCAATGAAAACAATATGCACAAATATTATCTTGGGAAGCTAGCTTCCCAGAATAATTTTGTGCATTCTGTCTTTGCCGCATGAGCGGCAAGAACTTTTAAACAGGCAAGTACATCCGTGCGAAAGCCCCCTTTTGGCGCTTTGAATTGCAAAATTTGGAAACTAAAAAACGTTTTTATTAGAGTTTCCGTATATTCTATCTAAGCTGCATTCTGCAACAGTCCCATCCCTAATCATAAGAAGTATGCCTTAAATGAAGACATTATGATTACCTGTTTTAAGACATGCGTTTTTGATAGTTCTGTTCTAGGCGGCTGAGCAGGCTGTAAAGCCCCCAGGCAACAAGACATAAAATCACAATCGACATAATCACCCAGTCTAGTTTAAACACTTGGCTTCCATAGATGATCAGGTAGCCAAGCCCCTGCCTGGAAGAAATAAATTCTCCGATGATCACTCCGACCAAGCATAAGCCGATATTTACTTTCATAATCGAAAAGAAAGACGGGATGCTGGCAGGGAGCACCACTTTGGCGAGAATATGATATTTTGTTCCACCCAAAGTCCGAATGAGCTTGATCTTTTCAGGATCCACCGACTGAAAGCTGGTGTAAAGGTTCAAAATTGACCCAAAAACTGCCACGGACATGCCAGTGATGATAATGGTGTTGTAATTGGCGCCCAGCCATACAATCAAAAGGGGCGCTAAGGCAGATTTGGGCAGGCTGTTTAAAATTACCAGATAAGGTTCCATGGTTTCTGAAATCTTTTTGTTAAACCATAATATAATTGTTACAGTTACAGCCAGAATTAAAGCTAGTGCAAAACTAGCGACTGTTTCAAACAGCGTAACGCCGATATGAATGAACAGGGAATGGTCCAAAGCCATATTGTAAGCGCATAAGAGTACCCGGGAGGGACTGCTGAAGAAGAAGGAATCAATCCATCCAAGCCTTGCGGCTCCTTCCCACAGTCCGAAGAAACACAGGAAAATGAAAAAACGGCTGACGGCCACGGTACGCCTGTGCCTCTTTTGAGTAAGCAGAAACTTCTGCTGCGCAAGAGAAATCTCACTCATCATGATTCAACTCCTTCCATATTTTATTAAAATAATCTTTAAATTCCGGTAAATTCCTTCGTTCCAAGGGACTGACATTTTCCGGGAAGTCAATATTTATAACGCATTTGATCGTTGCCGGGCGTTTGCTCAAAATCAGGACTTTGCTGCCAAGGCTTACTGCTTCTGATAAATCATGTGTGACTAAGATCGCTGTCTTCTGTTCTTTTTTTATAATAGAGCCGATATCGTCGCCCACAGTTAGCCTTGTCTGATAGTCCAGGGCAGAAAATGGCTCGTCTAAAAGCAGTAATTCCGGTTCCAGCGCAAGGGTGCGGATTAAGGCGGCACGCTGTCTCATTCCTCCGGAAAGTTGGGAGGGCCTTGCGTTCTTAAACTTGTAAAGGCCATAGGTCTTGAGCATGTCATATATCTTATCCTTGGCGGCAGGCGTTAATTTTTTCTGAATTTCCAGTCCCAACAGGACATTTTTTTCAATGGTGCGCCATTCAAACAGATGGTCGTGCTGCAGCATATAGCCAATGGTCCCGCTGGCCTTTTGATATAATTTTTGCCCATAAAGCAAAATAGAACCGTGTTCCGGTTCTATCAAGCCTGCCAACAGGGAAAGGAGGGTGGATTTGCCGCATCCGCTAGGACCGACAATCGCTAAAAAGTCACCCTTGTGAACCGTAAAATTTATATTGGACAACGCTGGGGTTTCTCCCTGCATGGTATGATAGGAATAGCCCACATGGTTGATTTCCATCAATTTTTCCATAAGGTGCTCCTTATTCTCACTTATTATATTGTATGTGCAAAACGGGCGGATGGTGCAATTTGGCTGCAGCGGCGTGTTGACACATCTGGTATATATTTATATAATGTGCCCGTATCATGAACAAGTGGCTTGCAGATCGAGGATATGAATGAAGCTGCTTTCTCTGCATTCAGATATTTTAATATTTTTCTGACCACAAGCGGTATAGAATTTAGAAGAAAAAGGGCTGTCGCATTAAGAAATGAAGATACAGGATTTGGTATGTTCTGAGAGAGGGAGTTACCATATTTTGTATGACATTTCTTTCATGTGCCAGTCCTGCTTTTATATCTTATGAAAACAGAAAATAGAAAAGGAGCTGGGAGGATGAACAGGCATATAACGGAAAAAGATTTTAATATATATGCAATATGTTATAAAGTTACAGTTAAGAAACCGTCCATAAAAAAGGCGGTAAGCAATTCCAAACAGAACGTGAAAGTCGTCGTCAATAAGGTGCCAGGGGCAAAAGGCTATAAATTGTTGTATACGACAGATAAAAAATTCAAAAAGGGAATAAAAACTGTCAGTATAGGCAAAACCAGCGTGACCCTTGCAAAGTTAAAAAATGGAAAAACATATTATGTGAAAGTATGCGCATATGAGAAAGATTCCAAAAGAGACAATGTTTATGGTCCTTATAGTAAAGTAAAACAGGTAAAGACCAGAAACAAGTGATGAGAGTGTCTTAAACGCCGAGCAAGATGGCAGAATTACAAAAAGAGAAACGGAATGAATCTGTGTCACGAAATATTGGAGGCTATATTGAAACAGAAAAATAGCTGTATGAAAGAAATGATTGAAAAAGTGGTGATATTGAGTAATGTGATAAATTGTAATATTGGAATGGCATATAGAGAAATTTTTGCAAAAATCTTTTAGAAGAAATCATGCTGTGTTACATAGGGACATGTTGATTGGGGGCTTGGATTTGAACGACTATGATGTATTGGCATGGATTGCAGAAGTGGTTTTCTATAGAGGGATAAATTAGGGGACGGCGTCAATGTTGCAAAATCAGAAGGGAGAAAACGCAATTGGGCAAGATATTGGTTTACCATGGAAGGGATGAGGAAGTAGTATTTCCAGAAATAAGAAAAACTCGTTATACGAAAGATTTTTCATGGGGATTTTATTGCGCAAATGATTATATGAAAGCGTACAGATGGGCAGATAGAAAGTCGAGACAAGGAATCATGAATGTATATTCTTATTTTGGAAAATAAAGAGTTATAAATATTAAAGTTTGTTTACCAACGTATTAGGAGGAAAGTATAGAACAGGCTTTGATGGATGTGTCTTCTTCCTTTATCAGTGATGAAATTTCCGATTTTAATTCAAATATTTATTATAGCAATCCAGATTATTTAAAGTGGTCTTATCTGGAAAGGGAGTTGCTGGACTAAGAGAGTGTCAAAAGGAGCATTCCATATGGCTGTATTTTTGCTTGAAGCAGTATGTTTTACATGATATAATAAAAAATAATGTTATTTCCATTTTTTAGAAAAATTTAAAAAAATAGAATAATGTCAGAAAAAATGAGAGGAGGGAACCATGAGAAAAACTTGTATTGCCAATGGCGGTATGCATGGTGGCGCAAACAATGTCGTAATCATAAAATTTGGACATTGTATTTGCCAGACATGATGCGAACGGCATTGAATGCTATGGAACATCTTTCAGGAGATGAATTATTACAAGGATTACTGGGGGTTTAATTTGACAGATATCGTAAGAAGATAAAAGGGCTGTCGCAGATGCTTTCGGGGCATGGCGCAACGTTTGCAGGCTATTTTTCTCAATCTTGCACATATCTGACAACGATGCGCCTCATCGCCTCAAGACCGGGCTGGATTCTTGTGGCGGATGATTTCATGAAGTAAGATAGGCAATGCATAAAGTAAGGCATGCTCTGTCCAGCTTGCTGTGCAGTAATTAAATAGAATTAGATTCAAAAAACAGGTAGCTTTTAAGCTACAACGAAATATTGGAGGTTATTATGAAAAAGTGCAAAAAGTTGTTATCATTTATTTTGGCTATTGTTATGGCGTTTGGTGGCATTGCCATGTCCGCAACCACTGTAAAGGCGGATTCTGGAGTTGATACAATTCGGCTGCCCCTAGACGATATCTTTGCTTCAGGTACAATTGCAACGGAAGGCGCCGCTAATTTTTACGAAGTAAAACTTCCTTCGGACGGCTGGCTTACAGTCACATATCAGGGCTGGGATATCGAGGACGCTTATTACAGCATATCTAATGAGGATATGACTAGGGAATATCACAAAAATGAGGTATTTAATTCGTCAAACATTTCCCCAAAGACTTCTGCCCGAACATTGGCATTAGAAGCAGGAAACTATACGGTCAAAGTATGGGGCTATGGAAAACATATCGGAAATTACAAAATTAAGGCATCTTTTATATCTGCTCAAAATAACGAAAGCTCAAACAATAACGAATTTTCAACAGCACAGAAACTAAATAAAAATCAAAAAGTCACAGGTTTTTTGTCAGAGGATGATACTGTGGATTTTTATAGGATTGATCTGGAGAAGAAGCAAACGATACAGATCATTTATACCGCCCGCATTGAGGATTCCAATTTTCAGATTTGGGACAAAGACAATATAGAACTCCATAAAACTAACATATTTAATGCAAGTGAGACTCAGCCGAAAACATATCTATACGAGGTCACACTGGCGCCGGGAACTTATTATGTGCAGATTTATCCTTATGGTTATGACCGTGGGCGTTATACGCTGCAATGGAAAGAGAAGATCATGACAAAGTCTCTTTCCATTTCCTCAAATAAGCCAAACAGCGTAGTATCTGGAACCAAGGTGAAATTGTCTGTGAAATTCAATCCCGCCAACACGACAGTAAAAACATGTGAATGGAGATCAAGCAATTCTTCTATTGCAGAGATTAATAGCAAGGGAAACGTCATGACAAGGCGTCCCGGCATTGTAAAATTCACTGTGACGGCAATGGATGGCAGTAATAAGTTTAAGGCATACACCCTGATTGTAAAACCAAAAAAAGTGCCAAGGCCCAAATTGTCTATATCCAGTTATTATAGTAAGAGACTATATGTCAATTTCAATACCCAATATGGTTCCGATGGTTATCAGATACAATATGCGACAGATAAAAATTTTAGAGGCGCAAAAACGAAAAACGTCGCATCATCATCGGTTACGTTAAACAATTTAAAGAGAAATAAGAAATACTATGTGCGTGTACGGGCTTATGTCAAAAAAGGGAAAACAATATATCCCGGTTTATGGAGCAGCGTGGCGTCAAAAACAGTAAAATAGATCATTTGTCTTTCTGCTGTGAGAGTTTCAACTGCTTTATAGAATTTTAAATTATCACGGAGGGGCTGCCGCAAAATAGCTGTTATATACAGGATATGATATTCATACCACAAGAATCATCTGTATATAAACTGCATTTTGTGACAGTCCTTTTTCCATATTTCGATGGAAGAGTTATGCTTGTCTATTGATATTTTTTGATAAAAATGTTAGAATGTGCCAAATATGCCGCAAGACAAGGGCAGGATGGAGGAAGACATGAAATTTATCAAAAAGGCAGGCTTTATCATAGCATTGATGATTCTTTCACTTATCGTTTGCAACGAGATAAACAGCGGGGAATTGCGAAAGTCCGTGGGAAAGGCAATCATTGGCAAAAACCTTGTCAGGTGGAACGTGGAGCGCTATAATATTGATTCCGCAAAGAGCGAGCAGGTTTTTGATGGCGTCAAAGAGGACGAAGAGGCCCTCGCTCTTGTGAACGAGGTTTTGGCGTTGGAAGACGTTTTGCAGATGGCGGCGGGAAGCGTTCTTGAAAATTCCAAGCTGAGTCAGGAACTGATAGAGAAGCTTTTTTACAGTGAATTGCCAGATTCGCATTTGCAGCAGCGGATCATGGGCATCTCTTATCAGGAAAATGACACGATTGCCCTCGAAGAGCTGAGGTATCTGCGGGTGCTCCATATGGGATTTGACGGAGAGACTCATATCGGTGAGCTTTTAGTAAATCAGTCTATTGCTGAGGATATTCTAGAAATTATGTCAGAATTATATAAAAATGCATACCCCATTGAGAAAATGATTCTGGTGGACGAATATGACGCGGAGGATGAATTGTCCATGAGTGATAACAATACCTCGGCATTTAATTACCGTCAGATTGCAGGCAGCAGCCGAATGTCCAAACATAGCCTGGGTCTTGCTATAGATATTAATCCTAAATTTAATCCTTATGTCAAGAACCTTGAAAATGGGGAGATTGTGATTAGTCCTGCAAATGCAACGGAATATGCAGACCGTGGCAAGACATTTGCATATAAGATTGACGAGCACGATTTATGTTACCTGCTATTTACAGAACATGGCTTTAACTGGGGCGGGAACTGGAATTCTGTCAAAGATTACCAGCATTTTGAGATGCCATAATTGATTCAGTTTGAAATAGTTGTGCTGATGTAAAAAAAGAGGTATAATAAGCTCCGACATAAAAGCGACAGAATAAAAAGTGATAGAAATGGAGAAGACTTATGCAGATTTATTTGCCGACCAATGTATACAGTGAAACAGACTGCGTGATGAACCACAGGAAGGAATTGGCGGCTCTGGGAAGCAGGGCGCTGCTTGTGACAGGGAAACATTCTTCACGGATCAACGGGGCATTGGAGGATGTTCAAAAAGCCCTGCAGGAGGAGCGGACATCGTATGTCGTATTTGATGAGATTGAGGAAAATCCTTCGATTGAGACGGTGATCAAAGCGAGGACCTTAGGCGTGCAAGAACAGGTGGATTTCGTGGTGGGAATTGGCGGCGGTTCCCCGATGGATGCGGCAAAAGCCATTGCCCTAATGATCGCAAATCCAACAGAAATCCAGGAGCTGCTCTATCAAAAACGGGAGCTGCCTGCGCTTCCATTGGCTGAGATTCCTACGACTGCAGGAACGGGATCAGAGGTGACTCCCTACGCAATCCTCACCATCCATGCCCGCAAGACGAAGCAGAGTATCAGTCATAAAATATATCCCAGCCTTGCCCTGATCGACAGTCGTTATTTAAAAACGGCGAGCTTGAATACGCTGCTTGACACAGCGGTAGATGCGCTGGCTCATTTGATAGAGAGCTACTTGAATGCCAATGCCAATGTATATAACCGCATGTATTCAGAGAAAGGATTGTCATTATTTGCAGAAATCAAGGATGATTTGACGCAGTGCAGGCGGCAGGGCAAAGAGCCGGTGTTGTCTCTTTCTGACACGGTGTTTGGCAGTCTGATGCAGATAGCGGCTATTGCGGGCATGGCGATTGCCCATACAGGGACTTCCCTTCCCCATGGCTTGAGCTATCCGGTTACTTACGAAATGCATGTGCCGCATGGCAAGGCGGTGGGAATCTTTCTGCCAGGGTTTCTTGCCTGCTATCAAAATAAGGAAGAAGTGGAGATGCTGCTGAAGCGTATGGGATTTGCGACAGTCGAAGATTTCACCGAATATTTGCAAGAACTTCTTGGAAAATTGGAGATTCCAGATCATCTGTGGGATGAAGATGTGAAGTCTATGTTGGAAAATCAGGAAAAATTAAAGAATTATCCGTTTCCCATAGACCAGCAAGCCTTGTATGCTTTTCGCAGATAGAGGAATAGCTTGATGAAGAGAAATTATCAGAAAGAGTTAGAAAAGATCATAGAAAAGCAGCAGCAACTGCATATAGTGCCAAAGCTGCTGCTGCATAGTTGTTGCGCACCCTGCAGCAGCTATGTATTGGAATATTTGTCTCAGCATTATCAAATTACAGTGTTTTACTATAATCCCAATATTTATCCGGCGGAGGAATATGGAAAGCGGGCAAAGGAACAAAGGTGCTTTATCCAGCGTTTTTCACAATCTTGTCTTGCGGACAAGGAAAAGGCGTTTCATGCGATTGATTTTTGTGAAGGCAGGTTTGAACAAGAGCGTTTTTACGAAATTTCCAAAGGGTTAGAGCACCTGTCAGAGGGAGGAGAGAGATGTTTTCGATGTTATGAGCTGCGCCTGAAAGAGGCGGCGAAATATGCATTGGAACTGGGAATGGATTACTTTACGACGACGCTTTCCATCAGTCCCCTTAAAAATGCTGACAAGCTCAATGAGATTGGGGAAAAACTGTCGCAGGAATATGGGATTTCGTATCTCTGTTCTGATTTTAAAAAGAAGAATGGTTATAAACGTTCGGTAGAGCTTTCGAAAGAATACGAGATGTACCGTCAAGATTATTGCGGATGCGTGTTTTCCAAACAAGAGCGGGAACGCAAAAGTCTGCAACAGGCACAAGTCATGGTTTAAGGGTTTCAAAGGAGGAAAAAATGGCACAGTTATGGGGCGGACGCTTTACAAAGGAGACAGATCAGTTAGTCTATCATTTTAATGCGTCCATATCATTTGATAAAAAATTCTATCGGCAGGATATGGAGGGCAGCATCGCTCATGTAAAGATGCTGGGAAAGCAGGGGATTTTAACAGAGCAGGAAACGGAAAGCCTGGTGGCGGCAGTGAACCAGATTCTTCAAGAAGTGGAGTCTGGCGCCCTAGAGATTTCTCATGAATATGAAGATATTCACAGCTTTGTGGAAGCCACCCTGATTGATCGGTTGGGAGACGCGGGGAAGAAGCTACACACAGGAAGAAGCCGCAATGACCAGGTGGCGCTAGATATGCGTCTGTATACCAGACAGGAAATCTTAGCGACAGATGAGCTGTTACAAGAACTATTAAATACAATTTTAATAATTATGGAAGATAATGTCAATACTTTCATGCCAGGATTTACGCACTTGCAGAAAGCGCAGCCTGTCACGCTGGCGCACCATATGGGCGCTTATTTTGAAATGTTCAAACGTGACCGTCTGCGGATGCAGGATATTTACAAGAGAATGAATTATTGCCCTTTGGGTTCCGGCGCTTTAGCAGGTACGACGTATGACCTGGACCGCTATTATACGGCGCAGCTTCTAGGATTTGAGGGACCGACGCTAAACAGCATGGACGGAGTGTCTGACCGGGATTATCTGATTGAATATTTGTCGGCGCTCTCTACGGTGATGATGCATTTAAGCCGTTTTTCAGAAGAGATTATTATATGGAACAGCAATGAATATCAGTTTGTAGAGATTGACGACGCCTACAGTACGGGGAGCAGCATTATGCCCCAGAAAAAGAATCCTGACATAGCAGAGCTTGTCCGGGGCAAGACCGGACGAGTGTATGGAGCGCTGATGTCATTGCTGACCACCATGAAAGGAATACCGCTTGCATATAACAAGGACATGCAGGAGGATAAGGAGCTGGCGTTTGACGCCATAGATACGGTAAAAGGATGCCTGGCTTTATTTGAGGGAATGTTGTCGACCATGAAGTTTAACAGAGAAAAGATGGAGGCGAGTGCCAAAAACGGTTTTACCAATGCTACCGACGCAGCGGATTATCTGGTGAATCATGGCGTGCCGTTCCGTGACGCCCATGGAATCGTAGGACAAATGGTATTACATTGCATTGAGAAAGGGATTGCCATTGATGATATGTCCCTTGAAGAGCTAAAAGCGATCAGTCCAGTGTTTGAAGAAGATATTTTTGGAGCGGTTTCTATGGAAACTTGCGTGGAGAAGCGTCTCACAGTCGGAGCCCCGGGACAGGAGGCGATGAAAAAGGTCATTGCCTTAGAAAAACAATATCTATCACAGGATTGGAAGACTGAAATACCCGATTGGGAACATAAGCTGCTGGGATAATTTATACATCTTACACAGATTTAAAGTGGATGCCCTGCTAAATTTGTAACATATTGGGTCTTGCATTTTACGGAGAAATATATTAGTATATCATACGAAAAACAATTGTACGCCCAGAACGGACAAAAAGACTAGAGCTCCCGAATGCAAGAAAAGGGAGGGCAAGGAGAAAAAGATGAGTCAGAAATTAAGAGCAGGAATTCTTGGTGGAACTGGTATGGTAGGACAGCGGTTTATCGCATTGTTAGAAAATCATCCTTGGTTTGAAGTTACTACCATTGCGGCAAGTCCGCGTTCCGCAGGTAAGAGATATGAGGAGGCAGTGGGAGACCGGTGGAAAATGGACACTCCGATGCCAGAAGCAGTAAAAGATCTTGTGGTAATGAATGTCAATGAAGTGGAGGCAGTGGCTTCCCAGGTAGATTTCGTATTCAGTGCCGTTGATATGTCAAAGGAAGAAATCAAAGCGATCGAGGAGGCATATGCCAGGACGGAGACGCCGGTGGTCTCCAATAATAGCGCGCATCGCTGGACGCCAGATGTACCAATGGTCGTGCCGGAAATTAATGCGGACCATATGAAGGTGATAGAGTTTCAGAAAAAGCGTTTGGGGACGGAAAGAGGATTTGTGGCAGTGAAGCCAAATTGCTCGATTCAGTCTTATGCCCCCGTTTTGACAGCATGGATGGAATTTGAGCCTTACGAGGTAGTGGCAACCACTTATCAGGCGATCTCAGGGGCGGGCAAGACGTTTCAGGATTGGCCGGAGATGATCGGGAATATCATTCCCTATATTGGCGGAGAGGAAGAAAAATCTGAGAAAGAGCCTTTGCGCATCTGGGGAGAAGTCAAAAACGGCGTAATTGAGCCGGCTGTTTCTCCTCTGATAACTTGCCAGTGTATTCGGGTTCCGGTGTTAAATGGTCATACAGCGGCAGTGTTTGTGAAGTTTCGTAAAAAGCCTTCCAAAGAAGAATTAATTCAAAAGCTGGTTGAGTTCAGCGGCGTTCCGCAGCAATTGCAGCTTCCAAGCGCGCCGAAGCAGTTTATACAGTATATAGAAGAGGAGAATCGCCCGCAGGTGACAGAAGATGTAAATTATGAAAACGGCATGGGCGTCAGCGTGGGCCGCCTGAGAGAAGATACAGTATACGATTGGAAATTTGTCGGACTCTCACACAATACGGTCCGTGGAGCAGCAGGAGGCGCAGTGCTGTGTGCAGAGCTCCTTAAGGCACAGGGATATATTATAGAGAAATAACAAGAGATAAGAATGGATGAGGCTGGCTCTGGCGCTTCATGTGGTTATATTTAAAGATTAACCAGATGGAGTGTTGGGAGACAGCCTTAAAATATGATTTTCAGTGATAGCAAGAACCATGATTGTCATCATTACAGAGAGATGATGTAGCCGTATTTCTTGATCCACGAATAGTGAGGAAAGATGATTGTGAATACTCGATTTGCGTACTAAAATACGCAAAAATATTGATATTTGTACCTGGGTATGTTAAGATGGAGAAAAAAAGGGAGGGCAGGCTTGTGGATCAAATATCAGTTAAAAAACGGGTGCATCGTTTGATACAGCTTTTCCTCAAAATAGCTTCACAACTATTGAACAAAAAGTTAAATCGTGATACTATGAAATAAAAGATTATTACATCAGATGAGAAAGGAAATGCGGCTATGACGGGAAGAAAATCGCAGTTGCAGTATATTGAGCAGTCATATAGTCAAAGCGGAAATCAGATTCTGGTTCTGTATGGGCGCAGAGACAACCAAGCCAGAGAGCTAGTACAGGAGTTCTGCCAAAATAAGAAATTCTTCTATTACTATGCGCCAGAAGTTTCAGCTAAGGCGCAAAAGGCGAGGATGGGACGCGAGATCGCAGAACATTACAAGATTTCTTTGTCAGACCAGAATTATGATACTTATTTTAAACGAGTCAAAAGTGGAGACGCCAGCAAACTGGTTTTGGTAGTGGAAGAATTTCAGCATATTTTAAAAAAGGATCTCGAATTCTTAAATAGCGTGATAAAGTTAAAGAACAAAAAGCTCTATCCTGGTCCAGTGTTGATTCTGCTTTGTTCCAGCGATATCCCCTGGATCGAACAAGAACTGCCCCAGATTTTGGGGAAAGCAGAAAAAAAGATTGCTGGGATTCTAAAGTTGGAAGAGCTGCGGTTTGGGGATGTGGCAGTAAGCTTTCCGGACTATGACCTGAGTCAGAAAGTGGAAGTATACGGCGTGTTGGGCGGCGTGCCAGAGTATTTTCACCATTGGGATCCCAGGGGCGACTGCAGACACAATATCTGCATGGAGATATTATCGCCACAAGGGTATTTTCATAATAAGGCAGAAACATTGATCCGCAGCCAGCTTCGAGAACTTACAGTCTATGACACGATTTTAGAAGCTATGGCAAGCGGTAAGCGGAAACTAAACGAGCTGTATCAGGAGACGGGATTTTCCAGGGCAAAGATTAGCGTCTATTTAAAGAACCTGATGGCGTTTGACGTGGTGGAAAAAGTGTCATCTTTTGAGACAGGAGGATGGGAAAACGCACAGAAAGGCTTATATCAAATAAAAGATACATTTATTAATTTTTGGTTTAAGTTTGTCTATCCTCACTTGTCTGATTTGTATCAGATTTCTCCAGAGCAGTTCTATGACCAATATATTGCGGCGGAAATGCAGGATTATCTCAATCGTTATTTTGTTAAAGTATGTATGGAATATCTTGAGGATTTGAATAACGCCCAAAAGCTCCCGCTGGAGATTCATAAAATGGGCACATGGGTAGGCAAAAAAGGAAATATCGATATCATAGCTCAAAACAGCGTCAGAGAAAATCTGATCTGTCTTTGTAACTGGTCACATCCTGAGATGACCTTTGAAATGTGCCAGAAGCTTTTTGCCAGCATGGAGCAGGCAAAAGTTTCTGCAAATTTTTATTATCTGTTTTCAGCAAGAGGATTTGAGGAGAAGCTGGTGAAAATGGTATCAGAGGAGAAACGTATCCTGTTGGTGGATATGAATCAGGCAATTTAAAGAAAGCAGGATATAATTTATGGCGAAAGCTTTATATATTTCGGAAAAACCAAGCGTTGCAAGGGAATTTGCAAAGGCATTAAATATGGATTTTAAAAATCAGGACGGCTATATGGAAGCGCCGCAAGCCGTGGTTACTTGGTGCGTAGGGCATTTGGTGACCATGAGTTATCCAGAGGTTTATGATCAAAAGTATAAAAAATGGAGTCTTGCAACGCTTCCTTTCTTGCCAGAAAAATTTAAGTATGAAGTAATTTCTGGAGTGAAGAAGCAATATAAGATTGTGGCAGGGTTGCTAAACCGCAGGGACGTGGAACGGATTTACGTGTGCACGGACTCTGGGCGAGAAGGGGAATATATCTATCGCCTGGTGGAACGTCAGGCAAACGTAAAAGGCAAAGAGCGCAGAAGAGTATGGATTGATTCGCAGACAGAAGAGGAAATCCTTCGGGGGATTCGGGAAGCAAAAGATTTGTCAGAATATGATAATCTCTGTGAATCTGCATATCTGAGAGCAAAAGAAGATTATTTAATGGGCATTAACTTTTCCAGGCTGTTGTCTTTGAAATATGGCAATGCGATTTCAAATTTCCTGGGAACCAAATATACAGTGATTAGCGTGGGGCGTGTGATGACCTGCGTCCAGGGCATGGTGGTGCGCCGGGAACGTGAGATCCGGGAGTTTGTAAAGACGCCGTTTTACAGGGTGCTAAGTACGCTAGACATCCATAAGAATCCGGTAGAAGGAGAGTGGCGAGCCATGGAGGGTTCTGCATATTTCCAATCGCCGAAGCTTTATAAAGACAATGGGTTTAAAGAAAAGAAAGATGCGCAAAAGCTGATTGAAGATTTGACCAATGAAAAATTGCCAGAAGAATGGAAGGCAGTGGTGGATAGCATAGAGAAGAAAAAGGAGACCAAGAACCCGCCTCTGTTGTATAACCTGGCAGAACTACAAAACGACTGTTCTAGACTCTTTAAAATCAGCCCAGACCAGACCCTGCAAATCGCGCAGGAGCTTTATGAAAAAAAGTTGGTAACTTATCCGAGGACAGATGCCAGGGTGCTCTCTTCGGCGGTGGCAAAGGAGATACATAAAAATATTGCAGGGCTTAAGGGCATACCTTCCGTCAAAGACTTCGCAGATGAAATTTTGACAAAAGAAACATTTAAAAAGATAGAGAAAACCAGATATGTCAATGACAAGCAGATTACGGACCATTATGCGATTATTCCTACAGGGCAAGGCATTTCGGCAGTCCGCAGCCTCAATTCCACCGCTGTGCATGTATTTGAAGTCATTGTGCGAAGATTCTTAAGTATTTTCTTCCCTCCGGCAATCTACAGAAAGGTCAGCCTTGTCACCGTCATGCAGCCCTCGAAAGATCGAAAAGAGAAATTCTTTTCCTCTTTTAAAATACTTGAGGAATCTGGATTTTTGAAAGTGACAGAGTATTCTTTTCAAAAGAAAAAGGAAGCAGATCTTTCCAGCGGTGCGAAAGAGGGAGAGGGCGGACAGTCCTTAGGCATGGAGTTTATGGAACAACTTGCCAAGCTTAAGAAAGGAATGGAATTGCCAGTAACTGCATTAACTGTCAAAGAGGGGGAGACATCGCCGCCCAAACGTTACAATTCTGGCTCTATGATTCTTGCCATGGAAAACGCAGGGCAATTAATTGAGGATGAAGAATTGCGCGCTCAAATCAAGGGAAGCGGGATCGGCACCAGCGCCACAAGAGCGGAGATCTTGAAAAAGCTAGTTAGCAATAAATATCTTGCGCTCAACAAGAAGACCCAGGTGATTACGCCGACGTTATTGGGGGAATTGATCTATGACGTGGTAAACGCCTCCATACGCTCTTTGTTGAATCCAGAGTTGACAGCGAGCTGGGAAAAGGGACTGACCTATGTCGCAGAGGGGATCATTACCCCGGCAGAATATATGGCGAAGCTAGAGCATTTTATTACAAGCCGTACCAGCGGGGTGCTAGGACTTAATAACCAGTATATGCTGCGCAGCTATTTTCAACAGGCGGCGTCATTTTATAAGACAGAAAAAAAGAAAGAAGGAAAGAAAAAGAATGAAAACATGTGAGATCAGCAGTATGTATACCTTGTCAGAAACGATTGCGGCAGATTTATTTGCAGATTTGACCTATCCTTGGGAGGCGCTTCCCAAAATCGGGGCATTTATCTGTGAATTGGGAAAAACATTGGATCCTGAGAAATATGAGCAGCGGGCAGAAAATGTGTGGGTTGCAAAGAGCGCAAAGGTTGCGCCTACGGCGTTTATTCACGGACCAGTAATTATTGACGAGGAGGCGGAGATCCGTCACTGTGCATTTCTCCGTGGCAACGCCATTGTGGGCAAAGGGGCGGTCGTTGGCAATTCTACGGAATTGAAGAATGTAGTGTTGTTTAATAAAGTGCAAGTGCCGCATTATAATTATGTGGGGGATTCTGTCCTCGGCTACAAGTCCCATATGGGCGCTGGCTCGATTACCTCGAATGTAAAATCAGATAAGACGCTTGTCGTAGTAAGGGATGGCAAGGAAGAAATAGCTACTGGCCTTAAGAAATTTGGCGCTATGCTAGGAGACGAGGTGGAGGTAGGCTGCAACAGCGTGCTCAATCCAGGCACCGTGGTTGGAAGCCTTAGCAATATATATCCGCTGTCCATGGTGCGGGGCGTGATTCCTGCACATTCGATATACAAGAATAAAAATGAGATTGTCGAAAAAGAGTAAATACAAAATATAAATATTGACAAGAGACATCATATGTACTATTGTATTAAATGAGTAATACAGTAGGCGTGTGGTGTTTTTTGCTGGAAAAGGAACATGCTTCGGTTTTCTGCAAGCGAAAGAAGACGATTTGCAGCATTTAGACATGTCAGAAAGAGAGGTAGTTATGTTAGAAATTCAGGAATTGACAAAAAAATATGGAAAATATCTTGCAGTGGATCATGTGAGTTTCACCGTGCCCACCGGGCAGGTAGGCATCCTGTTGGGACCCAACGGAGCCGGGAAATCTACAATAATCAAAAGTATTGCAGGGCTTTTGCGCTACCAGGGCGGCGTTGGGATCGAGCATATGCCTGCAAGGACATTGGAAGCCAAGCGAGTGTTTGCCTATGTGCCAGAAGTGCCAGCCATGTTCGACGCGCTGACAGTACGGGAACATATAGAATATATTAAAAGAGCTTATAATTCTGATATCACAGATCAAGAAATCAATCAGCTTTTGACAAGATTTGAATTGGATGACAAACAGCAAAAATTGGGCAGGGAGCTTTCCAAAGGAATGATGCAGAAAGTAAGCATTTGTTGCGCCCTTGCAATCAAGCCCAAGGTCATCTTGCTGGACGAACCTATGGTAGGACTGGATCCTGCCGCAATTAAGGAGTTGAAAGAGGTGGTGCTGGAACTGAAAGAGCAGGGAGTTACCGTATTGATTAGCACGCATATGCTGGAAATGGTCAAAGAGCTGTGGGATTTGATATTCATCATGGAAAAAGGAAAAATTATAGGGATGTTTAATAAAGAAGATCAGAAAGACGCAGATATCGAGGAACTGTTCTTTCAGATTACAGAAGGCGGTGAAGCGAAATGAAAGGACTGATTTATCTCTATCAGAGGACTATCATAAACCGCATAAAACATGCGTTAAAGCGTCCAGCAGCCTATCTGATGGGGGCTTTTATCCTGTTATATATGGCGATGATTTTTTTCAGCTTTGATATGATGATCCAGGAGGGGGATTTTGGCTCGCCAAAAAACGTGGTCACGATCTTATCGGGAATCATATTGATGCTGATTCCAGGAAACATTATCAGCTATTCCAAGCGGAGAGGGCTGCTCTTTCGCCCGAGCGAGGTTCATTTTGTATTTTCCTCTCCGGTAAGTCCCAAGATGGTGCTAATGTTTGCAGGGGCAAAATCTTTTGCAATCAATTTTTTGTTGGGAATCGCAGTTGCGGTGTTTGGAAGGCTTTGGTTTGACATAGGGATTTTTCAGGCGATTGCATATTTCCTGCTGTCTGCGGTGTGTGAGAGCTTTCTGGAGGCGTCCCTAATTATTTTCTGTTATGGAAATGAGCGTTTTACAGAGAAATTTTTTAAGAGGCTTGTTGTTTTGATGTATCTTTTTATGGCGGTGATTGCAGGCGCCGCAGTGATTCTTTTGCTGACCAGGGAACCTTCGTTTCAACTGATTCAGGATTATTTTGCGCTTCCGGTGATTCAGCTTGTTCCGATTGTTGGATGGACGATCGCCGTCATCCGCCTGATGTTTTTGGGACCAGATACAGTGAACCTTATTGGCACGGCGTTATATCTGGGTTCCACAGTGTTTCTATCTATTGCCGCATGGAAGATGAAATGTACTGGGGCATATTATGAGGATGCTATGAAGTTTGCAGATGATTATCAGAAGATTCTGCAGAATAAGAGAAAGGGCATCGCTAACATTCCCTGGAAAAAGAAATCAAAACTCCGCCAGGCTACGGTAGAATACAAGGGCGTTTATGCCAAAGCCATTTATTTCCGGCAGATGCTGGAATATAAGAAAAATGCGACGTTTATTTTTGGCTGGAATACGCTGCTTTGTCTGGGACTAGGTATTGTGATAGCGGCGGTAGGTTATTTCAATGACGCAGTAAGCGAGTTTGGGGAGGCGAAGATATTTATCATACCTGCCGTTGTGGCATATGTAACTTTTATTTTTACTGGTTATGCGACCAAATGGTCAAAAGAGCTGGAAAATCCCTATACATATCTGATACCGGATACGCCTTTGAAAAAAGTATGGTATGCCACGAAGATCGAACATTACCGCTCGATTGTGGATGGGATTCTGGTAACTGTTCCGGGTGCCATAGTATTTGGCCTTAATCCTGTGCTTGCCATATTGACAGTGCTTTTATATGTCTGCCTTCAGGCAAATCGTCTCTACTACAATATGCTGGCGGATGCTTTGGTGGGAAACCTGCTGGGAAATTTCGGAAAATCGATGGTGAAGCTTTTATTTCAGGGATTTGCCATGGGTGCGGCTATTGGAGTGGCATTGATGGCGGGACTGATCCTGGGAGTGGAAACAGGGTTTTTTATGATGATATTGGTGACGGGGATCCTTACGTTTGCAGGGGCTGCCATTGCCTCGATCTCCTTTACGCGGATGGAAGTCGCGGATTAGAAAATAAAGTTGGAAAACACTGGACTATTTTGACAAAATATGATTAAATATTGTTAGATCTGTTAACGGCATGGCAATGTGGTTAGCATGAGAAAATTTGTATATTTGAAAGGAGTCTTAACATGATTTACACTAAGGAAGTCGAAAACATGTGTCCTGTAGCTAAGGGCGCAAAACATGAGCCTGCCCCAATTCCAGAAGAAGGAAAATGGGTTCATTCCAAGAAAATTGAAGATATTTCTGGTTTTACGCACGGCGTGGGCTGGTGCGCACCCCAGCAGGGCGCATGTAAGCTTTCCCTGAATGTAAAAAACGGCATCATCGAGGAAGCTTTGGTAGAGACTATCGGATGTTCTGGAATGACGCACTCCGCAGCTATGGCGGCAGAAATTTTACAGGGTAAAACTATTTTGGAAGCATTAAATACAGACCTTGTATGCGATGCGATTAACACGGCTATGCGAGAGCTGTTTTTGCAGATCGTTTATGGACGTACCCAAAGTGCATTTTCTGACGACGGACTTCCAGTAGGCGCCGGTCTGGAAGATTTGGGAAAAGGACTTCGTTCTCAGGTTGGAACTATGTATGCCACGAAAGAAAAGGGTGTTCGTTATCTGGAAATGGCAGAAGGGTATGTAACTGGCATTGCGTTGGATGAAGATGACGAAGTAATTGGTTACCAATTCGTAAGCCTTGGAAAAATGACTGACTTTATCAAAAAGGGTGATGATCCGAATACTGCTTGGGAAAAGGCAAAAGGACAGTATGGCAGAGTGGCAGACGCTGCTAAGATCATTGACCCAAGAGAAGAGTAAGGAAAGGAGAACGAATACGATGGCTTTATTTGAATCATATGAAAGAAGAATTGACCAGATCAATGCTGTATTAAATAGTTATGGGATCAGCTCTGTGGAAGAAGCTGAAAAGATTACAAAAGACGCTGGGCTTGACGTGTACGAACAGGTAAAGAAGATCCAGCCGATTTGTTTTGAGAACGCTTGCTGGGCTTATACCATAGGCGCAGCGATTGCAATTAAGAAAGGCGCAAAGAGGGCTGCGGACGCAGCGGCAGCAATCGGAGAGGGATTGCAGGCATTTTGTATTCCAGGTTCTGTTGCAGACCATAGAAAAGTAGGTCTTGGGCATGGAAATCTTGGCAAGATGTTATTAGAGGAAGAGACAGAATGTTTCTGCTTCCTGGCTGGTCATGAGTCTTTCGCAGCGGCAGAAGGCGCAATTGGCATCGCAGAGAAGGCAAACAAGGTACGTCAGAAGCCTCTGCGCGTAATCCTCAATGGCCTTGGCAAGGATGCGGCTCAGATTATTTCCCGTATCAATGGATTTACATTTGTAGAGACAAAATATGACTACAAAGAGGCAAAATTAAACGTAGTATTTGAGAAAGCATACTCAGACGGGCTTCGTGCAACGGTAAAATGTTATGGCGCTGATGATGTCCAAGAGGGCGTTGCAATTATGCATCATGAGAATGTTGGCGTGTCTATCACGGGCAATTCCACCAATCCGACACGTTTCCAGCATCCCGTGGCAGGTACATATAAGAAAGAATGTAACGAGCAAGGCAAGAAATACTTCTCAGTTGCATCCGGCGGCGGTACGGGACGTACCCTTCATCCAGATAACATGGCGGCAGGACCTGCTTCTTATGGCATGACAGACACCATGGGACGTATGCATTCCGATGCGCAGTTTGCAGGTTCTTCTTCTGTTCCAGCTCATGTAGAAATGATGGGGCTTATCGGAATGGGCAATAACCCAATGGTAGGGGCTACTGTTGCAGTTGCAGTTTCGATTGAGGAAGCGGCTAAGGCTGGCAAGTTCTAAATTATAGTATAGAATCAAGGGCTATCGTTGACATGGATTGTCGGTGGTAGCCTTTAATTTTGCCACGTAGCACACAAATATTAAACATAAAAAAGACCGTTATCCCAAGTAGGAGGATAGCGGTTTTTTTATGGATAAAGGGCATCTGCATTTGACAGACACCCTTTGATACGGTTTTATATAACGGTTATATTCATGTGTTTAGAATACAGTTCCGTATTGCTCATAACTGTTCCTCCCATTTCAATTTTCCACTTCCCAACAGATAACCCATAAAATAGATGTATGTATGTCTGGTCTGTACTCCATTCTTTGTACTTATAATGTCCTTTGTCTGCCAGGTTTGACATAGCTTTCAAAAGTTGCTGATTAACTGGAATTGACGGTCTGTCCATAGCCTCTTCAATTTTTGTGATTTTCTCCATCTCGGATTTTAGTTGTTCCATTGTTCTATGGGTATATACCTTTTCGGTAATATCCTCTATGGCATGTCCGACAATTAGCTATAAGATATATTCATCAACGTCACATGATTTTGCCTTTGTAATGAATGTATGTCGGGTTTCATGTGGGCGGTGTGTCATTTTTAATCTGTCCATGACTTTCTGGAATCTCTTGCGGTATTTATCGTAGGTCATATATGTACCCTGCTGCCCGTTTACATCATTAAAGAGATATTCAGATTGCAGAGTGTCAGCTTCTTTGATACGGTTTTCAATTAACGGTTTTATTACTGGATGGATAGGAACAATTCTATTTTTACCGGCATCCGTTTTCAAGCCGCCTTTCATGGTTCCGGATTCAAGGTCAATATCTGCAATTTGCAGTATAGATAATTCTTGCGGCCGCCATCCGCTGTATATTCCTATCAGTACCATATCGGTAAAAGGTATCAAGTCTTTGCTATCCCATAACTGCTGCACTTCTTCACCCGAAAACGGTATGGGTTCTTTTGTGCGTTCTCTCTTGATAGGATTGTCATTTGCAAACATGACAGAAGCATAATCTTTATCTACAATATCATGTGCTACAGCATATTTATACATCATATTGAACAGACTTTTGATTCTGCTCTTTGTACTGTCTCCGACATCTGCATTTAAGATAGTACCCTCTGAATGTGATACCCTTATATCTTTCATCCGCATATCATAAAGACCGTTACAATAAGCGTATGCCGCTGTGATAGTTCTGATACTGGACGGATTGGAGAGCGTAGGGAAATACCCCTCATTCCATTTTTCATAGACTTCTGAAAATGTAATGCTATCCGCTATAATTTCATACGGATGTTCGTTGTATTCAGCAAGAGCAATCATAGCTTCTTCACGAGTGGCATAATAGCCGATAGTGAAGCGTATTTGCTTGCTTTTACCTGTATCGGCATACAGTTACCCATTTATCAGTTTTGACAGCCCTAAACGGTTTTGAACGCTTTCCAGGCAGTTTGTAGATGGTTCCGTACCCATTAGGCAGTTTTGTGGGTTTGCCATTTCTGATACGTGGTTTTGTACTGGTAGGGCTATTTATAGGATAACCACAATGAGGGCAAGCGGCGGCTTTATCTGATACATCATGCTGGCACTCTGGACACTTTAGTAACGCCATTAGATCATTTCCTTTCTATAGACAGGCTTATATCCATTAGGTAGTTTCGCTTTTATCATTTCATTTTTTAGGTTTATATTTATTCATAGACTTTTCGATATATTTGACAAAGCCTGAATAATCATCACTTTTTCTATATTCTTTAATTTTGATTTCTACATCAGAAATCCACGGACTGGTATATAACTGTTCATATTCAAGTGAGTTATCCGCTCTATCTGCACGCATTTTCATTGTTTTATATTTTTTACGGTACAATTTTGAAAATGGGTCAGTAACTTTTTTATCATAACTAATATTTTTGCATTCTGAACAATATTTAGTGTCATAATCCTTATATTGAATGAAAAATCTTTTGCATAAATCACATATTTTTATGTTATATCCTTTTGAAAACATATTATATCTATCAAATGTAAACAGATTATCTAAGGAGGTATTCAGATACAAAATAGTGGGTATTCCTCCTAATGGTCTAATAGTGGTTGTAAATGAAGATATATAGGGTGTAGTAGTGTCAAAAAAATTTTCATTATATAAAAAGAAATCTTGTCCAGTAATACCATCCATACAATGAAGCAATCCATGAGAAATAGAGGTTGCTTTTGTAGGTTCATATTTTTCCAATATATCAGGATGAGATTGCCACTTTAAAAAATCTCTTATTATCAGTATTGCGATAATTTCTATGAATCCCATGTTTGTTAAATCCCTATAAAATTCTAAAAAGAAATCAATAGATGGTTTTGGGTAACGTGCGATATAATCTCTATATTTCTCATGAATATCTTTAAGTGCCGGAATTACAATATGAGTAGAGATATTCTTTTTAGAGGATAGATGTATTGAATAATTTTTGCGTAAGATATTTGCAGTTTTTACAAAAATATCTCCTAAATTATATTCAATAATATGCTGTCCTTTAAAAAATATATTTTCATTATCAAGGTAAAAGATATATTTATCATTATTTATTGAAAAGAATGGGGATACGGAATGAAAAACATTATAATACTCTTTAATTCCCAATTGTTCAAGCATATTGCAAATCATATCCATTTCTTTTATTAAGCAATCATTTTCTTTAAGTAAAAAACTAATATTACGGAATGTATTTTTTATATCATCACTCATATATTACCTCATTTATGTTGACACTTGACTATCCCCAAATATGGCAAAATCAAGTGACAATGGACTTTCATATAGAAATTTGTTATGTTTATGTAGACATAATAAAATACTATAACTTAAATGTCAACAAAAATATAAAAATTATTGGAGGCAAGAAAAGATGCGTAATAAGGAAATAAAAGAATACATCAAATCAAGAAAAGTTCCTATGTGGAGAGTTGCAGAGCGTTTGGGAATTACCGATAGTTCATTCAGCCGTATGCTTCGATATGAAATTTTAGAAGAAAAGAAATCTCAAATTAGAGCGATTGCAGATGAACTGGCAGCAGGGCAGCAGGGAGAGAGCACGCGCCATATCTGCATTGAGTGAAGCAGACAGGACGGCGGTATTCAATCTTGAAAGGGATTATATGCTTGGGCGTATCACAAGAAAGGAGATTGCAGAAATGGCACAAAAAGAAAATCGAACCATGACCTATGAACAGTTTGTGAAGAAATCAGAAAGTGGCGAAAAGGGAACATTGAGAGAATTATCAAAATTTGCTAAAGAATCCCCGGAATTATATCAGCAGTACCGGGAGAGATACCACCGGGAGCAGGACGAGCAGACAAGGCTACACAATAGGCGATTAACTGAAAACACATTCAAAAACAAGCCATTTTCAATTAGATAAGGAGGTAAAATATTATGGAATACAAACATATTCAGACAACAACGGCTTTACGCAATCAGAACGGAATTAAGGCGCATCGGATTTTGGATATTGAAGATAAACACTTAATTTTTCAATTATGGCTAAATAGTGACGAGCAGGGGCGGCTGATGGTATCAATGCCGGAAGAATACCGGATAGGAGAATTTATTGATTTACAAGTGATACGGACAAGTAGAACGTCATATCAAGTAACGTTGATTGGACGGACACCGCAAAAGTTTATTCCTGTAGATGGGCGAGCAATAGCAGTATAGGGGGAGGATTATGGATAATAAGAATGGTACAGCGCAAAGGCAGCAGGAACATAAAGACCGCCAAACACTGACAGCGGAAGAAATGGCTGTAAAATCGGCAAAAAGAACAGGGAACGAGCGGGCAAGGCGTGAAATTATTAGCGACTATGCAAGCGGAAAATGGAGGTAGATCACATTATGGATAAGGACACACTTATAAACAATCTGCTTGTGAACTATGGCAAATATGGTGTTACCAGAGCAGAATTAGAACCGATTATAGACGATGGCATACAAAACTATGATTTGTCATTAGAAGCTATCTACAGCGGTTTGAGAATGAGCCTTGCATCTGCATTTAATGAGCATGAGTATTTCTCTTTAGATGATGTAATGGCGATAACCGGAGAGAGCCGGGAAGAACTTTTACAGAGGATAGAGCAATGCAGGCAGGAGTTAATAAAGCAGGGGAAAACCCGGACGCTTATTTCAAGCCTGTAGAGCCACAGAGGGCAGCAGTCTATTACTTTCCTAACGGTTTGCATTAACGGAATTTATTCTTGAATTTATCAGGGAGATATGCTATATTATGATTAAACAGAGGGAAAGCCAGAGAAGCGGCTACCCCTCACAATAACATTAGCGTGTTATAAAGTAACAGCCGTCAACTATTGCGAGTAGTTGGCGGCTATTTTCTTTTGTCCTTAAAAATCTGATAAAGCAGACTGATAAGGGCAACAATGAACGTACAGAACAAAAAGAAATCCTGATATGTAATCATTGTATCGCCCTCCTTTCTTTCGTCTGGAGGGCTTTTATACCCTCCGAAGAATAAGAGGGGTAATGCCGCCTTTGGCTCTCTGGTTTCCCATGTCACAAAGTATATCATAAGTCCCTCTATTCATCAATCACATTTTGATATTAAGTATTAAAAGTAATGTATATAAAAATAGTATCAAAAGTTGTTGACAACAACAATAATAAGAGGTACAATGATAGTATCAAAACAGACGAACGATAGAAGTGATACTGAAAGAAAGGGCATTGATTATGTGTGTGTATGGATATTGCCGAATAAGTACAAAGCAGCAGAGCATTGACAGACAGATTAGAAATATTAAGGGCAGTTATGATAAGGCTGTGATAATACAGGAAGTATATACAGGAACAAAGCAGGACAGACCAGAATGGAATAAGTTGTATAAGAAAGCCAAAGCAGGAGATACCATTATCTTTGATAGCGTATCACGAATGAGTAGGAATGCGGACGAGGGCTTTTGTCTGTATGAGGAATTATATAATAAGGGCATAGAGCTTGTATTTTTGAAAGAGCCGCATATCAATACAAGCACATATAAGAAAGCATTAGAGAGCAATATATCAATGACCGGAACAAATGTTGACTTTATCTTAGATGGTGTGAATAAGTACCTTATGTCGCTTGCAAAGGAACAGATAAGACTTGCTTTTGAACAGTCAGAAAAAGAAGTACAGGACTTGCATCAGAGAACGAAAGAGGGAATTGAAACAGCAAGATTGAACGGTAAGCAGATCGGGCAAAAGCAGGGGACAAAGCTGACAACAAAGAAATCTATTGAAGCAAAGAAGCAGATACAGAAGCATAGCAAGGATTTTAACGGTACATTGTCAGATGGGGATTGTATGAAGCTGATAGGACTTGCAAGAAACACATTCTATAAATATAAGAGAGAATTGAAAGCAGAATAAGGAGTGTTTAGGCAGGGGTTATAATGGACTGCTGCCTTTTTTGTTCTGAATAATATGCCCCGGGGGTTTTATAGGAAAACGTCGCATAGGGGTAGTTAGTGACTTTTTTTGCCGGTAATTTCAAAAAGGTTTAGTTTCGCTGACATTCTGAAATATTTTTGAAATATACAAAAAGGCGGTTTTGTGATAAAATAAAAGAGAAATTGTTGCTTCCGTGGGCTAACTTCTTTTTATATCTTGCATCTACTCAAATTATAGCAAAGACAAAAGAATAAGGACTGCGGCAGTTACGTATAGGCAAGGCAAAGCGTGAATTATTAGAGAAATTTGATATTGTGGAAGCCGGGGCATACAGAAACAGTATGAATAAATTCAATGAGCATGGGCTTTACGGTTGAGTATATCGCTTTACGCAGGGCAGAATTGCAGGCAGAGTATGAAAAGCATAAAAGACAGGTAGAAATTATGCTTGAGCAGAGAAAAAGAAAGTGTCTGTAAGTGTTCAAAAATAGGTAAAAATGGTTTTTCGTAACACACTTGTAGCACACAAATAGCCTGTAAAGCCTTATTTTATACGGTTTGAAGTTCTCCAAGAGATAGGCAAACGGAATATCAAATATGGATTTCAATCCCCAGAACTTATGCGTTTTGGGGATTTTGTCTGGTTTTTCGGATAAATGCCAGTAGATATTTAACAGAAAATGAGTATAATATAAGTAGGAAGTTCAGTTGAACTTCTTATTATTCTGCCGGAACTGCATATCGGCATTTATAGAAAAGGTGCAGATACAAATATTTTTCGCTACCCAGCGGGCGACTAATAAATGGCTGGGATATAAATATTTATGCTCCGCTGTTTAGCGGAGCATTTTTGTACATAGGAGATATTTTGAATACGGGTAATTTTTATTTTATCAAAGATGAGTATTATAAGAGGTTTCCCAAATGTGGATTAATGGGAAATAAGGATAGTGATGAGACAGGAGTGCATGGGAGACCTTGTTTCTATTGTTTTGAGATGGATGGATATTGCTGGATGGTGCCTATATCACCTAAAACGGAAAAATATAAAGCATTATATGAGGAGAAGAAAAAGAGATATAAGGAATATGATGGTTTAGGATTTGGATATGTAAATGGAAAATACAGACCTTTTTTAATTCAGAATGTTTGTCCAGTGAGTGAAGAATATATTGACCGTCAGTATATGATTGAAAACAATAAAAGGAAGTGACTAAAATAATTGAATTAGATTTCTACATGAAAGAGAATGGCAAAATTCCAGTGCAAGATTTTCTGTATTCACTGAATCCAAAACTAAGGGCTAAAGCTTTTAGAGATATTGAGCTATTAAAGCAGTTAGGCCCTGAATTGAAAGAGCCATATGTAAAACCAATAAAAGGAAAAGATAATAAAGGGTTGTATGAATTACGGATAAGGTTTTCAAGCGATATAGCAAGAATATTTTACTTTACATATCATAACAATAAGTTTGTGTTGTTACATGGGTTTATTAAAAAACCTTTAAGACACCAGAAAACGAAATAAAGAGGGCAAGAAAATATATGGCAGATTATAAAAGGAGGTCTGAATCATGAGTAAAGCAGGAATATCTTTTGAAGAAATGAAATCCGATATGCTTAAGGATGAAGAGTTTAAAATAGAATATGAAAAATTAAAGCCCAGATATGAAGCGATTGAGCAGATTATAAGAGCAAGGAAAGAACAAAACATAACACAGGCGGAACTTGCAAAAAGAGTAGGTACACAGAAAAGCAATATTTCCAGGCTGGAAAGTGGAAATTATAATCCCAGCTTGGATTTTCTTGCTAAAATAGCGGAATCGCTTGGGAAAAAAATATCTGTGACAATAAATTAGAATGCAGGGCAATTGTTGTGATAGATGGTATGCAACACTATAAAATCATATGGGTAAGTGACAGGTAACTAACAAAATGCCTGAAAATGCTGGAAAATAAGGGTTTGAAACTATGTAAGAGTTAATTTTTCAACAATTTCAAAAAGCGTTCAAAACCCTTGAAGTTCAGTATTTTGTGGGGTTTTCTTTATTTTCTAAGTGTTTAATAATTTTCATAAATTGTCATAAATTTTGCCATATAGCACCACTACAACACCAGTACAGCACCATTGATATATAGTTTCTGTGTTGTGTCTTGCGAAAGACTTTGCTAAAATGCTTAAAAGCCAGTAAACAAGGGAATCTGCAGTTAAAAATTGTAATTTGACCAATGAAAGTTTACAATATCGGTACAAGGCACAAGCAGGAGAGCATAAAACAGAACACTACAGTACAATTTATTGCATTACATTACTATCCTACTGAAACTATCAATTTTCAGATTAACGGAGGTATGTAATATGGCAAGATATTCTTTAAGGACAATCAGAAACAAAGCCTATGAAGCTGGTTACAAAGTATGCAAAGGTTTTCAGCATTATTTTTATAATGTTGCAGTTGTGAGAGATTGCAACGGAGAATCATATACTGGATATATTGTTGAAGATTTAAGCACAGGTTTTCTTGTTTGGGATTGCTACGATTCCAATTATGACCATCTCTGGACATCAGAAGATGTTGAGGAATTTATCAAAGGCGAGTATGAAAAAGCCGGGATAAGTTATTAACATCAAGATTGTCTAATTCCTGCATAAGTGCATTTTACAAAGACCGTTACCCAAAGTAGGAGGGCAGCGGTTTCTTTTTGGAATGAATAAAGGGCATCTGTTTTTGCTAGACACCCTTTAATGCGGTTCTATGTAACGGTCACTTTTTATGCTTAGAATCCTGTGAAGTATTATTTTTCTGCGACTGCACACCCAAAAGATAACCGTACATAAAGGCGTTTTCTGCCCCTTGTTGCCAATTACATACTGCTTTTTTCTCGCATACGCCAAAACCAATATCAAAAAGTTCCTTAATAATTTGTTTGTTACGTTTGACTTTCCAACTGATACGCAACGATTTAGCAGACTTCAGCATTGATAGGGCTTGTCTGTTGAGTTCCCTCTTTTGCAATTCTTTTCTCCATTCAAGAAAATATGTTTGCAAAATGTCTGATGATTCGCTGTCTGTCAATTCTGCAAATCTGTCTAGCAGTTTTTCGGGAAGATATTTTGACCACATGACCTTTTCGATGATTTCCTTAATTTCTTTAAGATTTTTCAAATCTTTATTCAGTACAATGCATTCTCTCGTATGCTTTACAAGTACAAATTTCTTCGAGTTTACATAAAGCGTTTATAGGGGCATTTATTGAGCAAGCCATGTTAGGCGGTAAAATAAGCCCTCCAAGCGGCATTTTCTTATTGAAAAATTGGTTGTCTTATAAAGATGCTATCAGCATTGAAGAAAGTATACCAAACAAAGAAACAAAGCGTATTCTGACTGCTGCCGAACTGCCTAAACTGGGAGAGCCTGCAAAGACACAGGGTGAGGACTTGCCGAAATTGGGAATGAAACTGGATTATGAGGAGGGAGAAAATGACATTTAAAAAGCATGTAGAAGAAATCATACAAAATGAGGTTTTAAGTGTGGTTAGGCAGCAGGGCTATGTTCTTGAAACTGAAATTTGCACTATGATATGTGAAAAATACAATCTCCACTTATACATAGTGCGTGCAACGCTTAGAAGAATCTATCCTGAAATGTCGTTACTGAAAAGACGTATGTCGGACGATTTAAAGCGGTTTTATAAATTGGAAGTGAAAGGCTATCCGATTGTATATATGCCGGATAAGTGATTTTAAGGTAACAATAAAAATTTTCATAAAGAAAGAATGAGGTATCAATATGGACGCACGAATAGCAGAACTACACAATAAAGTATTTAGCACACCTAGGAATAGTCCAGAGCGAGAGCAAGCCTATTCTGAATTGAGTGAATCGGATAGGACGGCGGTATTCAATCTTGAAAAGGATTATATGCTTGGGCGTATCACAAGACAGGATATTGCGGAAATGAAACGGGAGGGAAACAAAACTATGACCTATACAATAGGCGATTGACCGAAAATACATTCAAAAACAAACCATTTTTGATTAGATAGGGAGTACAATGATATGGTATACGCGGAATGGAAAGCAATTAAAGGAATTAGGGGCGAGGACAATCAAAAGATTATAAGGGATTTTGAAAGAAACAATCCTGGGTTGGCGGCACTTTTTGAACAAAAGGAGCGGGAGGAACAAGCGAAAATGAAGCAGATTATGACTGAGCCGGACAGAATGGAACGCTGGCGGAAGATGGCGGCGACATTTCCAACGGACAAGGATTGGTTAAGACGTAGGCAACGAAAGATAATGTAGAAAGAGAGGAAAAACATCATGGGATATAAAGCAATTACAATGGATAGAGCAATACAGACAGGAATTGATAGAAGCCGGAGAAAACCCGGACGAGTATTTCAAGCCCACAGAGGGCAGCAGTCTATTACTTCCCTAACGGTTTGCATTAATGGAATTTGTTCTTGAATTTATCCGGGGATTATGCTATATTATAGATACAAAAGAGGAAACAAC
>OFFG01000260.1_pt1 | contig 50279 bp, 39 predicted proteins | sample 1521331 | NCBI WGS metagenome assembly OFFG01 (sample SAMEA3504129, study PRJEB24116) | mouse gut metagenome | biome: mouse gut; feature: mouse-associated habitat; material: faeces | place: Denmark | collected 2011 | reverse complement strand
CAGGAAGATATGTTTTATAAGTGATTGATTATCAACCTCTTTCTATAACAAAGCAAAGTTAAAACGTTTTGATAGGGGTTCAAGGGGAAAACTTTTCCAAAAGTTATCCCTTTGAAAAAGAATAGTTCTTAATATTAAGTGGAAATACTCTAAATTTATGCAGGAACCTACTGAGCGCCGATAAGCTAAAAACTTGTATGAGGTTTATTTTTATAAAGAAAAAGCCGTGCTGCATATGCAGTACGGCTTTTCGTTTTGTATGAAATCGGTTTGAGAAAAGCTTTTTTCTTATACTTTTTTGTTGAAAAAAACTATCCCTGTAACTTTACAATGAGTTGTGAGAGTACCTGTGTCTGGCTGACAACTTCATTGACTGCCTGACGGGCTTCAGACATATTTTGTGCATTTTCCTTTGCAATGTTATTAATACTGTCCACAGACTGGGTGATTTCTTCACTGGTTGCAGACTGTTCTTCAGAAGCGGTTGCAATGGCATGAACCTGATCGGCAGTGGTATCGGCAAGTTTGACGATACCAAGCAGAGCTTCACCGGCATTGCTGACCATTTCCGTTACCTTTTCAATTTGTTCAACAGCTCCGGCTACAAGGTGAGTATTGTCAACTGTTGATTTTTGGATAGAGGAAATTGCATTGCCAACGTCTGTGGTACTTGCCATGGTTTTTTCCGCAAGGTTTCTGACTTCGTCAGCAACAACGGCAAATCCGCGTCCTGCTTCCCCTGCGCGGGCAGCTTCGATGGCGGCGTTCAAGGCAAGGAGGTTGGTTTGGTCGGCAATATCGGAAATCACGTTCATAATTTCGTTAATAGCCTGTGCGTGTTCGGAAAGGATGCCCATTTCTGACTGCAGTTTCAAGGATTCTTCACGGACCTTATGCATTGCTTTTACACATTCCTGCATGGACTCGGAACCTGCCTGCGCTTCGGAACGCACTGTTGCGGCGCTGTCAGCCGTAGTACCTGCGTTACGGGCAATTTCAAGTACGGTTGCATTCATTTCTTCAAGAGCGGTTGCTGTTGTGGATACACGGTCAGCCTGATCGGTAGCACCCTTTTCAGAAAGTTCAATTTGGGTTGAAAGCTGTTCGGAAGCAGAAGAGGCAATAGAAGCAACTTGTTCCAATTCCTGTGCAACACCCTGCATATTGTGGTGTGCTTCTTCGATTTGTTTTGCCGCCAAGGTTTGTTTGGTGACGTCAATCCAGACGCTGATGGCGTCGGTGAAATTGCCTTCCTTATCTTTAATAAGTACTGCCACAACATCGACATAGATTTTCTTATCCGGACGAGGACTGTATTCCACCGCATTAAGCGCAATAGCTTTTTTATCATTGATAGCTTTAGAAACGGTTGTTTCCATAGCGCCGTTGTGATAGAAAAATTCGCCGGAGTTTTTGCCGATACAGCCGTCCGTCGCATTGCTGTTTTCCGTTAAGCGCAGCATTTGTGAGTTAGCGTATTTTAATTTGTTGTCAATACCAAAAACTGCAGTTGGCGTTGGCAGACTTCCCAGAATTTTTTGTGAAAATTCCAGAGCTTCTTTCATATTATTAACCATAAGGATAATATTTTTGTAAACACCGACATGTTCGGCGCCGTCATCAACGTCATAATCCCCGGCAATAACTCTGTCTGCGATATTTGTCAAATCATTGGGGTCGCCGCCAAGCTGTCTGGATACGGATCTGCTGATGTAAACAGTGAGGATAATAGCCAGTAAAATAGCCAAAACAGCTGTCATATACAAGCTGGTAACAGCACTGTCTTTTACGGTATCATATTGGGCACGGACAGCTTGGGAAAGATTTTGTGCAAGACTGCCAAGTTCGTCCAATTGTTTCATGTCGTTGTCGGCAGAAGCTTGGAACGTTTGGGCAAAGCCAATAAATTTTTTTAAATTCTCGACATAGATTAAAAGATCGCTGCACAGCACTTTGAATTTATTACTTCTTTCGTTGTACATATTGGCAAAGTCATACAATTTGTCCATGTGCTCGATAAATTCATTTAAATTTTCCTGCGTGGAGATACGCAAATATGCTTCCAAATGGGATTCCAGTTCGAGCATGTTGTTGTAAATAGACTGAATAGCAGCATAATTGGCAGCACCGCCTTGAATAAGGCGGGACTGTTCTTCTTTGACAATGTCAAGAACCTGATTTTCCAGTGCTTCAAAATCCTGATGAATAACTTTTGTCTGTTCTGAAAGAGAATTAAAATCTTTCAGCACGGTGTCAACAGAAACAAAGAGCTGTCCTATATTTTTTTCATAGGCAGTAACAGCATTAATCGTGGATTCTGCTCTGGCAAATTTGCGGACATTTGCAGCATGTTTTTGCGCTGTTACAATATGATCTTTGATTTTTCCAAAGGAAGCAGGATCATCATTGGAAATTGCATAAATAGCAACCTCTTTTGCAAACGCTGTTTGTGATGCAGCGTCTTCCGTTTCCGTAATAAGATATTTCATCCGTTGCATATCATTGATTTTAAACCATGAAATGCCAGCTAAAATTATTAGAAGTAAAACAATTGAGCTGAAAACAAGGGATAATTTTACTGATAGCCTCATACCGCCTCCAAAAAATTAGGTTAACTACCTTTATCGGCAGAAGAAATTTTAAAAATAGGCTTTTTCTTTTTAAAATTTCTTTTTTTATAAAAAACAGGATACTCCCTTTTTTATTTAAAGTCGACTTTGCACATAAGGAATAAGTCCGCCCCGCTGCAGTAAGTCCTGCATGGAAGGAGGAAGCGGCGGAAAAGGAATTTCCGTACCTGTTGTCAAATTCCGGATTATCCCTGCATCGGTATCAACTTCAAGCATATCACCGTCATGGATTTTTTCTACAGCATCACCAATTTCAAGGAGCAGCAAGCCCATATTGAAACTGTTGCGGTAAAAAATACGGGCGAAACTATGGGCAATAACAATGGGCATACCTGCACCGACAATGGCAACAGGCGCATGCTCACGGGAAGAGCCGCAGCCGAAGTTGCGCCCTGCAACCATAATATCGCCTTTGTTTACGCGTTTAATCCAATTGGGCTCGAGCCCTTCCATGCAATTTTCCCCCAGTTTTTTTGCATCTGTCGTGACCAGAAAACGGGCAGGAATAATTGCGTCTGTATCAATATGATCGCCCACTTTGTGGGATTTTCCCTGATATTTCATTGTTTGTCCTCACTTCTTATAAAGCTTTCGGGCTGCCGATAACACCAAGCACAGCACTGGCAGCAGCAACAGCAGGATTTGAAAGATATACTTCTGATTGTAAACTTCCCATACGCCCTTTGAAGTTGCGGTTTGTGGTCGCAAGGGAACGTTCACCGTCTGCCAAAATGCCCATATGCCCGCCAAGGCAGGGACCGCAGGTAGCAGGACCGACAATGCAGCCCGCATCCATAAAGATTTCAAGGAGCCCTTCCTTCATAGCCTGCTTCCAGATAGTGGGAGTTGCGGGCAAAATAATGCAGCGCACACCCTTGGCGACTTTTCTGCCTTTGAGAACCTTTGCGGCTTCGCGCATATCACTCAGGCGTCCATTGGTACAGGAACCGATAACAACTTGATTTAAAGGAAGCTCGCCCACTTCGGAAACGGGCTTTACATTTTCCGGCAAGTGCGGACAGGCGACAACAGGTTCCATGGAGCTGACATCAAAGACGATTTCCTGCTCATAGACTGCGCCCTTATCAGCGCTGATTTTCATAGGATTGGGGTTTTTATGGGCTTTGCAGTATTCCGCTGTTTTATCATCAGAAGCAAAAAGTCCTACTTTTCCGCCTGCTTCAATAGCCATATTTGCCATGGTGAGCCGTCCTTCAACGGATAAGCTTTCAATAGCCGTGCCGTCAAATTCCAAAGCTTTATACAGAGCACCGTCAACGCCGATTTTGCCGATTGTGGTTAAAATCAAATCTTTGCCGCCGACATATTCAGGCAGTGTGCCATTAAAGGTAACATGAACGGTAGGAGGAACTTTAAACCATGTTTCCCCAAGAGCCATGCCTCCGGCAATGTCCGTGCTTCCCATACCGGTGGCAAAGGCGCCAAGCCCGCCGTAGGTGCAGGTATGGCTGTCCGCCCCGATAACAATATCACCGGGTTTTACCAGCCCCTGCTCGGGCAGAAGAGCATGCTCAACGCCTGCGTCCCCGCCTTCATAATAATGGGTAATATGGTAGGCATTTGCAAATTCGCGTGTACCTTTCACCTGATTAGCGGAATCAATATCTTTTTGAGGGGTAAAATGGTCCATAACAAGAGCGATTTTATCCTTATCAAAAACATCTTTCGCACCCATGAGTTTAAAAGATTTTATGGCAAGGGGAGCTGTGATATCATTTGCAAGAACAAAATCAACCTTACAGCGTACAATTTGTCCGGCTTCACGGACTTCTTCGTCCGTATGCATTTGTAATATTTTTTGAGCAAGCGTATGAGCCATTTTTATCTCCTTTATAGCTCGGTATAACCAGTATATTTTATTGATTTTCAGAAATCTTGCAACTAATAATTTTCGTCCTTTTCCTTGCGGACAAAGCGGTTCATTGCGTCCACATAGGCTTTTGCACTGGAAGTGATAATATCATGGTGAGAGGCACGCCCTGTCACGGATAAACCATGTTCCACAAGGGTTACCGTTACTTCTCCCTGAGCGTCCGTACCGCCGGTGACCGCGTTTACAGCATAGCGTTCTACTTCCGGATTGCGTTCCAAAATCTCTGCAATAACATTAAAAACAGCGTCAATAGGTCCTACACCGATGCCCGCCTTGCATTTGATTTCGCCCTTTACTTCCAAAGACACGGCTGCGGTTGCAGGCAAAATATCCGTGGAACTGTGCACGGAAACAGAAAGCAGTTTGTAACTGTCCGGCATGCGGTACACTTCGCCCACAACAAGGGCTTCAATATCTTCATCGTGTATGGTTTTCTTCTTATCGGCAAGGGCTTTAATGGCGTTGAAAACCTGTTCAAACTGTTCGTCCGTAAGGGTTCCCATATTCAGACTGTCAAGCTTGTTGCGCACGGCATTACGCCCGGAGTGCTTGCCGATAACAATATCGGAACTTGTGCGTCCAATGCTTTGCGGGGTCATAATTTCGTATGTTTCACGGTTTTTCAGCATGCCGTCTTGGTGTATGCCGGACTCGTGGGCAAAGGCATTACCGCCGATAATGGCTTTATTGGCAGGAATGGGCTTACCGATAATCATAGACAGCAGACGGCAGGAAGGGAAAAGCTGATCCTGTTTAATATTGGTTTCCGCGTGGAATAAATCTTTTCGTACATTGAGAGCCATAACAACTTCTTCCAAAGACGTATTGCCGGCGCGTTCCCCGATACCGCAAAGGGTTACTTCAGCCTGCCTTGCGCCTGCGCTGATTGCAGCCAGCGTGTTGGACACGCTCAAGCCCAAATCGTCATGACAGTGTACGCTGAAAATTGCCTTGTCAGCAACAGGACAATTTTTAATTACATATTCAATGAGTTTTGCATAATCGCTTGGAATTGCATAACCGACAGTATCAGGCAAATTGATAACGCTTGCCCCTGCATTGATTGCCGTTGTGGCAACCTGTACAAGAAAATCTTTATCGGAACGGGAAGCGTCTTCGGCAGAAAATTCCACCACGGGACAAAGACTGCGGGCAAAGCTTACCCCTTTTTCAATCATGGCAAGCACTTCTTCGGGGCTTTTGCGCAGTTTGTATTCCATGTGAATGGGAGAAGTTGCCAAAAAGGTATGTATTCTCGGGTGATTGCAATTTTTAATAGCCTCCCATGTGCGTTCAATATCCTTTTCCATACAGCGGGCAAGCCCTGCAACCTGACAGGTTTTGACCTTTTCCGCTATGGCTTTGACAGATTCAAAATCCCCCTGACTGGAAGCCGGAAAGCCTGCTTCTATGCAGTCAACGCCCAGTTTTTCAAGCTGTTCGGCAAGACGCAATTTTTCCTGCAAGTTCATGGTGGCGCCGGGGCTTTGTTCCCCATCACGAAGGGTAGTGTCAAAAATGTAAACTCTGTTATTCATAATTCCTCCATTTAATTGCTTAAAAAAAAAGCCTGTCAAAATATACTCCGACAGGCACAATATGTTTCCATAGTTTTTATTTCTTTTATTCACACGTGCTGTCACCTGACTTTTGTAGTCGGCGGAGCAAGCTGTTTTTTCTGTTAGGCATATAGACGTACGTATACACAATACCGCACACAATATACACAAAAATAGCTATAAACAAAAAGAAAAAAGGAGCGCTGAAAAGCAGTACCAGAAGAAGCATGGCGGCTACCAGTACACGGAAGGGATGTTCCTTCACAAAACCATATTCTTTAAAAGAAAAATACCGTACGCGGCTCACCATCAAAAGCGGGGCTAAGATACAGAGAAAAAGAGTCATCTGCGGTAAAAAACGATGCATAAAATCAGGCAAATACGGGACAAAAACCACAAAAGCCGCTAATGTACAGCCGGCAGCAGGGCTGGGAAGTCCGATAAAGAAACGCTTGGAAACAACCGCAACATCGACATTAAAGCGAGCCAAGCGAAGAGCGGCACAAGCCACAAATAAAAAAGATACCGCCGTGCCAAGCTTGCCATAGGCTTCCAACTGCCACGTCCATGCAAGAACCCCGGGGGCAAGTCCGAAAGCAACCATATCCGCAAGTGAATCAAATTCTATCCCGAACTGACTTGCCGTATTGGTAAGACGGGCGACTTTTCCGTCTAAACCGTCTAAAACAGCACTTAAAAATATAGAAAGTGCCGCTGCCTGAAATTGTCCTTTAAAACAATAGGTCACACATAAAAATGCCGCAAACAAACTTCCTGCCGTAAACAGGTTAGGCAGGATATATACGCCTTTATGTGGCTTTTTGGGTTCTGTCATTATCTATGCCTTTTTTCTTTTACAAACAACCTAATCTTTTTTCTTGGCTAACACGCTTTGCCCTGCAAAAACCTGCTCACCGATTTTTACAGCGCTTTCGTACTGTTCGGGAATATAAATATCAACGCGGGAACCAAAACGTATCATCCCAAAACGTTCGCCCCGTGCAAGTTCATCGCCTTCATCGGCACGGCAGACAATACGTCTGGCAATAAGCCCCGAAATTTGTACAAATTCCCAAGACAAACCGTCTTTGTCCGTCACTTGGTATGCACAGCGTTCATTGTCCGTGCTTGCCTTATCAAAAGACGCATTCAAAAATTTTCCGGGGTAATACACAATTTTTTGGAGTTTTCCTGCCACAGGGCTTCTGTTGACATGGACACTAAAGACATTCATAAAAACGGAAATACAGGTTTTTTCTTTTCCGTCAATGGGATCTTCCCGTTTTTGGATACGGATGATTTTTCCGTCAGCAGGGCTGACAGCAAGATTTTTATCAGCGGGAACAACACGCTCGGGATCACGGAAGAAGAACGCACTAAACCATACCAGCACAAGGAAAATAATGGCGCCAAAGGGACATTTGAAACTGGCAAATACAAGCGCTGACAAGGCAAAAAGCCCGATAATGGGATAGCCTTCCTTTGCAATACTAATAGATTCTTTTTTCATATTCATCTCGTTATTTTATTATTTTAAAGAAATACGTAAATTTGTCAAGCAAAGCCCTTTTTATACACATTGTGCCGCTGTGTTTGCCTCTTCTTTTTCCTGTGTTTTAAATTGCAGCTGATATAAATTCTTATAAAAACCGTTGGGAATTTCCATGAGTTCTTCATGGGTGCCGAATTCAATGAGTTCACCCTCTTGGATAAATGCGATTTTATCGGCATTTTTAATGGTGGAAAGCCTGTGCGCAATAATGATAACAGTCTTGTTTTCCATGAGATTTTCTATCGCCTGCTGGACAATGGCTTCTGACTTATTATCAAGGGCAGAGGTGGCTTCATCCAGAATAAGGATAGGTGCATTGCGTAAAAATGCACGGGCTATGGCAACGCGCTGTTTCTGCCCGCCGGAAAGAAGAGCTCCGCGCTCGCCTATCTGCGTATCCAAACCATCGGGAAGTTCTGCGATAAAATCTTCGAGATAAGCGGATTTTACCGCCATGACAATCTGTTCTTCAGTCGCCTCTTTTTTCCCAAATAAAATATTTTCGCGGATAGAGCCATTAAAAAGAAAATTATCCTGAAAAACAATGGAAATCTGATCGCGCAAAGACTGTAAGGACAAATCCCTGATATCAATACCGTCAATGGTGACACTGCCTTCTTTCACATCATAAAAACGGGGAAGCAGCGAAATAATGGTGCTTTTGCCTCCGCCGGAATTGCCGACCAGCGCTACCGATTGATTTTTTTCAATGGTAAGGCATAAATCTTTCAGCACAGGCATATTTTCATTGTATTCAAAATAAACATGATTAAAGGCTATTTCCTTATTAAAGGCTGTCAGCGTCCGGCAATCTTCTTTCTCCGTAATGGAAGGTTCCATTTGGAAAATTTCATAAATACGCTCAATGGCTAAAAAACCTGTTTGAATGTTGACAATGGTTCCCCCCAAGGCTTTGATAGGCGTATACATCATAAGCAGCGCTGCCAAAAATGCCACAAAGTCCCCTGCAGTCATTTCATTTTGAACAATAAGCCAGCTGCCGTATGCGATAGTCAAGCTCACCCCGATGGAAACGGTAAAATGCATGAACGGGGAAATCCACGCTGTGCGCCGCGTAGATTTCATGTTCAAAGAGAATATTTCCCTCAAATGTTTTATAAAAGAAATTTCTTGATTTTCCTGCAAATTATAAGCACGGATAGTTTTGTTTCCCGCATAGGTTTCATTATAATTCATGCTTATTTTTTGCGAAATTTCAATACTGCGTTTAATAATTTTCTTTAAAAGACGCCGTACCATAGTCAGCGGGGCAACGGTTACCCCTAACACCACAATTGCGATAATCGCAAGTTTCCACGAGGTGTAGAGCAGAACGCACAAGAGAGCCAGTGTGGAGCAAACTTTCGTGACAAGACTTTTTAAATTTGCCAGCAAACCGCTGCTTGCAAGATCTGCATCTCCTGAAAAACGAACCAAGATAACGCCTGTATTTTGTTTATCGTAATAGCTCGTATCCAATTGTATGAGCTTTTTATAAAGAGCTTCTTTTACCCCGCAGGTGAGGCGACCTCCCGCATAGGAAGTTAAATAACTTGAAACATAAATAAGAATACCCTGAACAATGGTAAACCCGACAATTAAAAAGGGCAAATACCAAGGAGCCTGCGCATTGTTACTGACAATAACCAAATCCGTATAGGGCTTTAAAAAAAGCGCTATGGTCGCATCTAATGCCCCAATAGGAATACCAATCAAAAGCGAAAGCAAAGCCACAAACCAAAACGGTTTTACAAAAGGCCACATCCGCATATAGTTTACGATAAAATGGTTCTTTTTTATAAAATCTAACAATATTCACTTCCTTTTTTTCTGAAAATATAAGCTTTATGGACATACGTCAAGAACTTTAGTCATTCCGCCGCTTAGGGGTGATAAAATTTTAATTCTTTTTTTACGGAACACTTGACAATATATGTGCTTTGTGCCAAAAAGCACAAAAAGGGGAATATGTCTGTTCTCCAAATATTTTGAGAGGATTTTTTGATGGCTAAGTCAATTTATGTGGGAAATTTACCATGGTCAACATCTGAAGAGCAATTAAAACAATTATTCCAAGAAGTTGGAAATGTTTTATCCGTAAAACTCATCAATGACAGAGAAACAGGAAAACCAAAAGGTTTTGGTTTTGTGGAAATGGAAGATGCGGAAGCCTTGGCAGCAATTGAAAAGTTTAATGGTTCCGAATACGGCGGACGGACATTGAAAGTAAATGAAGCAAATCCTAAAAAACCTAAATAAATAATAATTTCAAAAAAAAAAAGCACGTGCAAGACGTGCTTTTTTTTATTCCCTCTTCATGTTTATGCTTTAATCCGGCATGAAAAGCTCTTTCCGTATCAAGTAAAAGAATAATTGATACGCGCAAAGAGCCTTTCCGTTTATGATAATTTAAGGATAACGTTATGCTTTTTTCCAGCCTTTTTCATTTTCTAAAAAAGCATAAAATTCAGGGTGTTTAAGCGGAGTACGAGTGCTGCCGTTTCTGGTTTTCAATTCTTTGCCCAATTTTTTTAATTCTTCTCTGTTTTCCTTGCTTGCCGCTTTGCCATATCTTTTTAAGATATGGTCAAGTTCATGATCTTCGGAAAAATTAATAAGTTCACGATCCGATGCCATACGCTGCTCCTTTTTATTTGTAGTCAGCTTATCATAAATCAAATCTTTTCTCTTTGTCAATCAAGTATGTTATTCTTTTCAAGCTGCAAATTATCCGATACGTGTAGATAAAAAAAATAAGCCCCCTTTTTTGTCCATGCTTTTTTGCCTGTCTTCACTTGACAAGATACGGGAGCTTATTGGTTTTATGACAGCAGCACTCTGTCATTTACGCATGAATAAAACAAAGCCATACTGCCTTTAAAAAGACATCGGCGAAAATTAGTCCAAGCCCTTTTCTTTCAGCCATGAAGCCAATATATCGGCAATTTCCTCATTATTTCTATCAGAAAAGGGAAAGTGGGTATTGCCGTGCACGTTAATATCCGGCAAATAAACAACCTTCACATCACCGCCGTGTTTATTGACTGTTTCCGCCCAAAGGTTAGCCATTTGCATTGCACAGCGCCAATAATCCTTATGGGGTTCATCGCATGGAGTTTTCGGCACATTATCCCCGTAATAAATGATAATGGGCATGCGTGTAAATGACATAAACCGGTTCAAGGAAATACCAAATGCCTTGAAATCCCCCATGAAGCTGGAATTTTTAATGGGAGCGGGAACTTCACCCTCAGGAAACAAAAATCCGCTTCCCGGTTCATGGGAAACAATGGCTTTGATGTTTTTTGTTTTGGTGGCAGTCTTCCAGCCGATACCACCTCCTTGGGAATGAGTTACAAAAATTGCGGAACCAATTTTTCAAACATGGCAGCCATGGCATCGGAAATAACTTCAGGGTCGTAGGGTCCCGTATTGGGGGTAATTTGGCGAAAGAACTGGTCAAGATTTTCTTCGCCAACAGCAAATTGCGTTCCTTCATAGTAATTCGGGTATATACCCAAGCGGAACTGCCCAAACCAAAACTGCTCATCGGGCTTTGCTTCCAGCGTTTCGGGAAGCGTACTTCGTCCTGCATTGCCTCGTCTTGGCTGATCGATTAAATACACGCCGTAGCCTTTGCGCAGGAAAATATGTTGAAAGCCCTCACGTCAGTCTGGGGTTGTTTCCCATGTACGGGAAAACTGCCCTGCACCGTGCAGAAATGCCATAGGATATTTTTTGGCATGAACAGGAATTTGGTAATAGACATAGGCATGGTCGCCATGCAAAGTCTGGCTTTCGGAGGTTGGCGCAAGGGGATTATAGGCTTCCTTTGCCTGCACCGCGGAACCGCCTGCCATAAAACTGCCTTGTTCCTGAATCATAAGCGGAGCTTTTTGACTTGTATTTTCAGCGGAGTATGCCTACATGGGCAAAACTGAGCCCGAACCAAGCAAAAGTCCCAATGAAAGAGACAAGCTATAGCATATTGTTTGTAATTTCATAATGTTCTCGTTTTCGCTATTAAAAGATTTTCATGAGGAATAAAAAAAGATTGCCGTGAGAAGAAAGTGCTTATACCGAGTTACGTTGTTTCTTACCGAACACCCTTCAACTCGGCAATCTATTTTCTTCCCGACCAATGGAAATTGCTTTATGGTTAAAGTTTCGGATGGGTTTTCAGGGGAAAAGTTTGCAATAACGCTCGGTATCACTTCCTGTGATACGCTCGCTCTCGCTCAAAATTTTAGGGGAAATTATTGAGCTCGCTCTGCGAGGCTCGCACATCCTGTGCTTTATCATGCACAATGTTCATTTTTAAACAGTTTTACCCATTTCATAGGCTTGCTGCATAAACGGCGTGTCTTTAATTTCCCCGGCTTCGTATACGCCGCCGCCAAAAAGATAGCCTTTTTCCGCAGAACCTTTGAGGCATTTTGCAAGACCGCGCATGCATTCAATGGTGCAGTCCTTGACAAAGCTTTCTTCTTCAGCCGCGGTGATAATATAGTAAAATTCTTTATTTTTAATAGTCAGCCACCGTGCCACTACCCTGTCAATGAGCTCTTTCATTTGGACATTAATGGAATAGAAATAGACCGGGCTTGCCATCACAATGACATCTGCTTTGTCCATTTTGTCGAGAATTTCTGCCATATTATCCAGAATACTGCAAATACCTTCTTTTTTACAGTGATAACAGGCAACGCAGTAATTGATTTTTTTATCACGCAAATATATCAGCTCCACACTGCAGCCTGCTTCTTCCGCTCTTTTGGCAAACTGCTGACAGAGCATGGCGGAATTTCCATTCTTTCTGGGACTGCCTGATAAAATAAGTACATTTTTTGCCATAATTTTCACCTTGCATTAGAACTATCTGTTTTTATTAGCTTATTTTAAAAATTGCTTCGGAAAAATTCTGTCAATTTCTCAACAGGAATGAAATCCGGCTTATCGTATAAATCAAAGTGACCGGCATTTTTGACAATATACATTTCCTTGGGTTCGGCAGCCTTTGCATAGGCATCTTCAGAAAATGGACGTGAATGTGCCTTTTCCCCCATAATAAAGAGCATGGGGCGAGGAGAAATTGTTTCTATGTCATTGAACGGATAGAAATTCATGAAGGCAATATTGCTTGCCTTATCAGAACGGGTATTGATTTCAAAGGGTTCGTCTTCAGGGATAAATTCACCTCTGCCATGGTAAAAGGCATGAGAATGTTTGCGGGTTTCGGGGAAATTTTCATCAACTGTGAAAGGTGCTCCGCCCACAAAGACTTGTTCTTATCCAAGGAAGTTTGCATAGCGCTGCTCTGCTCCCTCAGCAATTATTTTTGGCTCTCGACTAGTATCTCATATAGGATTTATATATAACTATATGAAATACAATAGAATAAGCAAGTATAAAATTAGAAAAATTATTAAATGCTTTGCAGAGGATTTAACAGCAACTTCTACAAGTAATTTATTGGGTATTAATCGCAATACTATCAATGCTTACTATAATCTATTAAGGGAAAAGATTTTTCTTTTCTCTCTGGAAGAAGAGAGAAAAGAGCCAGGTGAATTTGAACTTGATGAAAGCTACTTTGGTGCAAGACGAGTAAGGGGCAAAAGAGGACGAGGAGCAGTTGGAAAAACGCCTGTTTTTGGAGTACTAAAACGTGAAGGAAAAGTTCATGTAAGTATTGTTCCAAGATGTTCCAAAGAAGAATTAATGCCAATAATCCAGGGTAAAATTCTTGAGGGTTCTACAATTCATACTGATGGTTGGAAAGCATATGACGGACTAATTTTAAATGGTTATACTCATTATAGAGTATTCCACCATGAAAACGAATTTACAAGGGGAAATCTCATGTAAATGGGATAGAAAGCTTCTGGAGCTTTGCTAAAAGGCGATTAGCAAAGTTTAATGGTCTGACAGATGAAAAGTTTATCTTGCACTTAAAAGAATGTGAGTGTAGATTTAATTTTAGAAATGAAAATTTTGAACAATTTTTAATTGAAATCTTCTTTCAAAAATAAAGATACTAGTCTAGACCCTAAAATAATAGTAAATGAGAGGTAAGATATGGTTTATTTCAATAATTTTATGTAATTATGAAGTTGCGAATACTCAATGAGAGTAAAGAACTTCTGTGTGTTGAGTAAGTATATTAGATTGACTTCAAAGGGAAAATTAGTTATAAACTTATTTAGATTGGTGGAACATTTTGCTGTGACAATTATCGTAAACAGTTGCAGTAAGAATATAGAGTAATCAAGGTATTAGCATAACTTATTGATATAACAAGTGAAATCCATGCCTTTCCGCCAGTAAAAAAATTTCTCAAAGCCCCGTAAGACCTCGAAAGTCTTGCGGGGTTTCGTTTTTATCCAATATGCTGCGGTAGTGCCTGCTGTGTTGCCTTATGGATAGAAATCTTTTTGGGACATATGTTCAGGTTGCCGATAATTACGGTATGTGATAAAATTTATCAGAACAATCAAAAAAGAAAGGTATTTTTCATGGTACATATTGGAAATGACTGGGATGAGCTGCTGAAAGGCGAATTTGATAAAGAGTATTACCGTCAGTTGAGGCAATTTTTAGTTCAGGAATACAAGACACAAACGATTTTTCCTGATATGTACGATATTTTTAATGCCCTCAAATATACTCCGTTTGCAAATGTAAAAGCGGTTATTCTCGGTCAGGATCCGTATCATGGCAGGGGGCAGGCTCACGGTCTTTGCTTTTCTGTGCAGAAAGGGGTGCGTGTTCCACCGTCTCTTATCAATATTTATAAGGAAATTCAATCCGATCTTGGAATTGAGCCTCCGCACCACGGAAATCTCATCAGCTGGACACAACAGGGGGTACTTATGCTCAACACGGTGCTGACTGTTCGCCAGGGAAATCCAAACAGCCACCGGAATAAGGGCTGGGAAATTTTTACAAATCGGGTTATTACGCTTTTAAACAATCATCCTGAACCCATTGTCTTTTTGCTTTGGGGAAGCAATGCCCGTTCTAAAAAAGCACTTATCACCAATCCAAAACACAAAATTCTGGAAACCGTGCACCCAAGTCCGTATTCTGCTGCAAACGGATTTTTTGGCTGCAAACATTTTTCTCAGGCAAACGGTTTTTTAGTTTCTGTTGGCAGAGAACCGATTAATTGGAAAATTGAGGATTAAACGGGAGCGTATCCAGTATAAAAGCAAACTTGCATTATCTTATCCCCGCTTTCATTTTTCTTTTGAGGGCACGCCTTTATATCATATGTTATTCCGTTATTTCATAGCCGTGAGCCTGTAAAATACCGAGGGCTTTTGGGTATTTTTCCTTTTTCGTGAGAATATAGTCGGTGTTATACGTTGAGAGGGCAAATATCCCTATTTCCTGTTCAGCTAATAAGGCGGTTATTTCAGCCAGTATCCCCACCAAGGCAAAGTCCAGCTCCCCCTGTATCCGAAACGCTTTCCAGCCGTCTTCCCTTTTTATCACATTTGCAGGCACATCCTTTGTCAAGCAGACCAGTGAGTTTTCCTCGTCTGTTTTTCCCAGAAAACAATATGCTGCATTGAAATTGACAGCAGCATAATCAACAACTTTACACACGGAAAAATCATCATCAATTTTTTTAATCTTCATTTTCTTCAATTTTATATTCTGCAATTTTTTTATTTGTGCAATGCCGGTGCATTTTTTTGTTATGGTCTTTTTATTCCTAATTTCTTCATTTTTTCATACATATTGGCTCGGGAAATATCGAGTTCCTGTGCTGTCTTTTTTACATTCCAGTTATTTTTTTCCAGAGCCTGCAGAAGGATGTATTCATCATTTTTTATTTGTCTGGCTTTAAATTTATTTTGACCGGCACAAAAAGCCGCTGTGGCAGGGGTATGAAAATTCTCCGGCAAGTCACAAATTTCAATGCAGTTATGCTGGCAAAGGCTCAGAGCATGCATGAGAACATTATTCAGTTCTCTTATATTTCCCTGCCATGAATAATTCATGAAACTTTCCATGACTTGAGGAGAAATTTGATAGTGCTCGTGTCCTGTTGTTTTTAAAATGTGTTTTACAATGAGCGGGATATCTTCTTTTCGTTCCGTGAGTGAGGGAATATTCAAAACCAGTGCATTAATCCGATAATAAAAATCTTCCCTGAATGTTCCGTCTTTGACCATTTGCCGAAGATCTTTATTGGTGGCGGCAATGAGTTTAAAATCAACGGGTTTTGCGGTCACTGACCCGATGGGTGTGATTTTCTTTTCTTCAAGAACACGCAATAATTTTACCTGCATAAGAAGAGGCAAATCACCGATTTCATCAAGAAACAATGTTCCTTGATCTGCCAATTCTATTTGTCCGATTTTTCCCTCTTTATTTGCTCCTGAAAAGGAACCGGGAGCATACCCGAACAGTTCCGATTCAAATAATTCAAGGGGAAAAGCAGAACAGTTCAAAGCAATAAAAGGTCCGTTTGCTCTGGGACCGGAATTGTGCAGGGAAGATGCCGCTAATTCCTTGCCCGTACCTGTTTCCCCTAAAATGAGAATAGGGGCTTCTATTTGGGCGTATTTCACAAGAATTTCTTTGAGCCTTGTGATAAGCATGCTTTTTCCAATAATGGAATCAAGCGTGTAACGGGCTTTATAGGGAGAATGTCGGGTATAATTTTCAAGGGGGCTGAGTTTTTTCATTTGCTTTGTCAACGTTGCAATTTGTTCCGGAGTATCAGCAAGGGCAATAACCATGGCTCCCATGATTTTTCCATTGTCATCAAAAAGGGGAATACGGTTGACGATAAGCTGTATAATTTCATCATTGCGTTTAATTTTGCGTACGCCGCCGAACATGGGTTTTCCTGTTGTCAGGATATGGGGAATGACAGAATCCGTAAAAATTTCTTGGGTATATTTTCCAATAATTTCATCAACAGTTTTATTTAAATAATTTGCGTAGACTTCATTAATAAATAAAATTCGGCAATGTTCATCACAAACAAAAAAAGCTGTGGGAATTTGCAGCAGCAGAGTTTTCATAAAAAGTACATTTTCACATTTGAAAAAATCATATTCTTTTAATGGATCTGCATTATTGGAAGGAGTATCCATGATTATTCTCCGGTACAGGTAAAATACGAACAAAAAATGGCAGCAAAAGTGTCTGAAGCAATCTCTGTTTTTGGACACTTTATATTGGACATGTCTTGAAAGCAAGACATTTTTTTTGCAGGGAAAAAGGAGCAAGGTGACGGCAATGTATGTTGTTCGCATAATAATTGCTGATAATTTACGAGGTTATAAAAAATATTTTTAAAATGATAGAAGAAGAGGATTTTTGGAACACGATTTGCTGAAAGAGAAACAAATTCTATGTACTGTACATTGACGAACAGAAGGTTAACAGAGGATACAGAAAATTTGTATTCTCACATAAAGGAACATTTATGAGTAATGTAAAACCATGCTGCACGCTTCCAGACGAAGATGCGTATTCAGATAAGGCAAAATATAAAGCATTATGCTTTTTATTGGCTGTGTTTGTCCTTACTGTCATTATTTTATTGCCAAGCCCCGGTCCCCTGCAGAACGGAGATGAATTAATCCCTCTCACCTCTGAGGGAAAAATTGTTATCGGCTGTCTCGGTTTTGCCGTTGTTTTGTGGATGACAGAGGCTATTCCTTTTGCTGTAACTTCCCTTTGTTTAATGGTTCTTTTGCATGCATTTGGCGTGGCACCTTTCAATGAGCTCTGTAAAATCGGTTTTGGCAGCAATGTTTTGCTCTTTTTAATGGGGGTAATGGGATTATCTGCTGCCATGACAGCTTCGGGGCTGGCCAATCGTTTTCTTCTGATGACATTGTCCAAAGTAGGAAGAAGAACGGATTATATTCTTTTATCCTTTATTACCGCGGGTACGCTTCTTTCCATGTGGGTAACAGATATGGCTGTTGCTGCAATGCTTGTACCTCTTGGCGTGTCTATCTTGAAAGAAAGCGGCTGCGAACCATTAAAAAGTAATTTTGGCAAATGCCTGATGATCGGTATTGTGTATGGTTCCCTTATTGGGGGAACTGCTACTCCGGCAGGATGTGGCGCTAATGTTCTGGCAATTCAATTCGCCCGTGATATGGCAGGTCTTAATGTGAGTTTTGCGGACTGGATGATGGTTGGTGTTCCCGGGGCACTGCTCATGATTCCCTGCGGCTGGTTCTTATTGATGAAATTCTTTCCCCCTGAATTTAAAGAAATCCCCATGCCTCTTCATCAGATTAAAGAAGAGCTGGAAAGCCTCGGACCTTTGAACAGAAAAGAACGGTGTACCCTTATTGTGCTTCTTATTATGGTTACACTTTGGCTTGGCGGCGTGCCCATTGGAAAGATGATTGGATTTAAGCTGCCTGAAGCATATATAGCACTTTTAGGCTTCACCTTATTATTCATTCCCGGATTGCGCGTATTCCCCAATTGGGAAGAAGCCGCCAAGTGTATTAGCTGGAGCGGGTTAATCCTGATTGCCGGCGGTATTGCTGCAGGTATGCTGCTTGCCAAGACCGGGGCCGCCCGTTATGTAGCTTGGGCGCTTTTGTCTGACATTTCTTCTCTTCATCCTATCCTTCGTGTTATTGCCGTGATTTGCTTGGTTGAAGCATTAAAAGTTTTCTTCTCCAGCAACAGTGTAACCGGTGCTGTTGTTATGCCCCTTATTATTGCGCTGGCAATGGAGCTGGGCATTAACCCATGGGTATTTGCCGGACCTGCCGGTATTGCTTCCAGCATGGCATTTATCATGGTTACCTCAAGTCCTACCAATGTTATTCCGTATTCTGCAGGCTATTTCAGCATTGCTGAATATGCAAAGGTTGGGATTTTGATGACAATAGTCGGCATTTTGTGTGTGACAACATCAGTCGCAATTTTTGGTCCGCTGGGGCAAATGAGTATTTGGTAAAAATAAATAATGATAAGGAGATACTATGAAAACTGTAGACGAACAAATGGAATTGGCCCGCAAGGCTCAGGAACAAATTTCTCAGTATACACAGGAACAAATTGATGAAGTATGCTTGGCAATCGGCTGGGAAGTATATAAAGATGATAATATTGAAAAACTTGCAGAAATGGCAGCTGATGAAACAGGTTTTGGAAATAAAGAAAGTAAAATTATCAAGCATAAACGGAAAGTCGGCGGTGTGCTGCATGATATAAAAGGAGCCAAAAGTGTTGGGCTTATCGAAAGAAATGAGGAAACAGGCATTTCCAAATATGCAAAGCCGGTAGGCGTTGTGTGTGCTATTTTGCCTGCAACTAACCCAACGGCAACATGCGGCGGCAAGGCAATCAGCATTCTTAAAGGAAGAAATGCCGTTATTTTCAAACCCAGCTCACGGGCAATGAAATCTACGACAGAAGCCATTAACATGATGCGTGAAGGGTTAAAAAAAGTGGGTGCACCTGTTGATTTAATCCAAGTTATTGAAGACGGTTCCCGGGAAGCCGTTGCGGAACTGATGAAGAAAAGCGATCTTGTTGTTGCCACAGGCAGCGGACAAGTGGTGCGGGCAGCTTATTCAAGCGGAACACCTGCTCTTGGTGTCGGACAGGGAAATGCTGTCGCTATTGTCGCTGAAGACGCCAATATTGAAGAAGCCGCGGCCATGATTATCGGCAGTAAGTTTTTTGATTATGCGACTTCCTGTTCCTCAGAAAATGCCGCAATTCCGGTTGAAGCTGTTTATGATGACTTTTTGAAAGCCATGCAGGCAAATAAAGCCTATCTTGTAACAGGTGAAGACAGAGAAAAATTAAAAAACGCCATGTGGCAGGTAAATGAAAAAGGCAAACTTGCCCTTTGTCAGGATATTATTGCAAAATCAGCACAGGTTATTGCGAAAAAAGCAGGCATTGTCATTCCGGAAGATACAAAGGTGCTTATGGTTGAAGGCATTGAGCCTATTCTCTCCGACAAGTTCTATGATGAAAAAATTTCTCCTGTTATCACCATTTATAAAGCAAAAGATTTTATGGATGCCTACCGTATTTTAACGGAATTAACAAATGTTGTCGGGCGCGGTCACTCTTGCGGTATCCACACCTATAAGCGGGAATATATTGAATATCTTGGAAATAATATGAAATCTTCCCGTGTTACCGTGCGTCAGCCCATGGCATCAGGCAACGGCGGGCATGCATTTAATAGAATGCCCTCAACAGCAACTCTTGGCTGCGGTACTTGGGGGGGAAACAGCACCACGGAAAATGTACACTGGAAACATTTTCTGAATATCACATGGGTAAATGAGCCTGTTGCACCATGGTCCTATACGGATGAGGACATGTGGGGTGATTTTTGGAAAAAATATGGAAAATAAAGCAAGCGGGGGAAAGCTCTTCCCTCATTTGTCAGCCTAAAAAATGAGGTTAATATGAACGTATTTGAATATCAGGCAAAACAAGCCTTCCGAGATAATGGAATAGCAACCCCAAAGGGAGTTCTTATCCGCAGTGTTGAGGAACTGGATACAGTTATAGGAGAAGTAGGGCTTCCCTGTGTTTTGAAATCACAGGTTTTGCGCGGCGGACGCGGCAAAGCGGGGCTTATTAAACTTGTAAAAACAAAAGAAGAAGCAAAAGATACAGCCCAAAAACTTTTTTCCTGTGAACATAATGTTAAAATGATTTTGGCGGAACAGGCTGTTGCCATGGTTAAGGAAGTATACCTTGCCGTTACTTTCAATCCTGTGACTGCAAAAGCCATGTTTATTGCCTGCGCTGAAGGCGGCGTTGAAATTGAGATTTTGGCTAAAAACAGCCCTGAAAAACTGGTAAAAGTGGAAGTGGATATTACAGAGGGACTTGGCGCTTATCATATCAATAACTTGCTTTTCGGCTTGGGTATCAGCGGTGATTTAGGAAAGAAATTTGGTGCGCTTGCCCGCAATTTGTATAAAACATTCAGAGCCTGTGATGCGTCCTTAGCAGAAATTAACCCTGTTTTCATTACAAAAGATGAAGAGGTTATTGCCGGTGACGGAAAATTGATTATTGATGACAACTCCGTTTCCCGTCAGCCCAATTATCAGCTCAGCCGCGACTATTTTGATTCCGATGTTGAATATGAAGCTGCCATGGAAGGTATCCCTTATCTGCAATTTACCGGTGATATTGCACTGATGTGTGCAGGCGCAGGGCTTACCACAACAGTTTTTGACATTATCCACGACTTTGGCGGAACTGTTGCTACCTATACGGAATTTGGCGGTGCAAACTATACAAAAGCTGTACGGACAATGGAATTATGCCTGAAAACACCGAGCAAAGTTATTCTTGTGGTAACCTTTGGAACTATCGCACGGGCGGATGTTATGGCGCAAGGTCTTGCAGAAGCTATCAAAACCCATAAACCTTCAATGCCTATTGTAACGTGTATCCGTGGAACCAATGAAGAAGAAGCGTTTAAAATTCTTCGTGAAATCGGTCTTGAACCGCTTACGAATACTGAAGAAGCCGTACAGCGTGCTGTTGATATTGCAGCAGGGAGGAAATAATGAGTATTTTTGTCAATAGCAATTCAAAAGTTCTTGTGCAGGGAGTTACGGGCAAAGAAGGCTCATTTTGGGCAAAACATATGAAGGATATGGGCACAAAAGTTGTTTTTGGTGTTACACCCGGCAAAGAAGGGCAAGACGTTGACGGTATTCCCGTTTATCATACGGTAAGACGGGGTATAGCCGAACATGATGCCGATATTTCCATGCTTTTTGTTCCTCCAAAATTTACAAAAGACGCTGTATTTGAAGCCTTGGATGCCGGCATAAAAAAGATTTGCACCATTGCTGACGGTATTCCCCTGCATGATGCCGTTCAAATCAGAAAAGCGGCACTTTCCTGCGGCGCCATGGTTATCGGCGGAAACACCTCCGGGATTATTTCCATTGGTGAAGCCATGTTAGGCACTATTCCTTACTGGATTGAGCGTGTGTATAAAAAAGGACATATTGGGGTCATGACCCGCAGCGGCTCTTTGACGAATGAAGTGACAGCCGAAATTGTCGGCGGCGGTTTTGGTGTTTCAACACTTATCGGCGTTGGCGGCGACCCTGTTCCGGGAACTCGTTTTGCTGAATTACTGCCCATGTATGAAGCTGATCCTGATACAAAAGCTCTTGTTATCATTGGAGAACTTGGCGGAACAATGGAAGAGGAAGTTGCAGAGCTCATGCAGGAAAAGAAATTTACCAAACCGCTTGTTGCATTCCTTGGCGGCAGAACCGCACCTGAAGGAAAACGCATGGGACATGCCGGTGCCATTGTCAGCGGCGGCAAAGGCACAGTAAAGGGAAAAACTGAAGCCCTGACAAAGGCAGGAGGTAAGGTAGCCCGGCGTCCCAGTATGGTTCCTTTACTATTAAAAGAATTTTTAGGATAAGTTGAGAGAGCATATGTTTTAACCTCCTTGTTAAAATGTGTGGACAGCAACAGGGCAATACGTACTGTATTGCCCTGTCTTTTAATGATACTGTTCTGCAAAGCAGAGGGGAAAAGCTGCTGCAGAAAAAAAGGAAAACTGTCATAGGAAAAGAAAAACAGGAACATATGTTTTATAGGTGATTGATTATCAACCGCTTTCTATAACAAAGCGTATTTTTTCTTTTTTTCCAAAATATAAATCGGATGGGAAATTTTCCTTTCATGTAAAAAAAGCAGGCATAGTTGTTTAAAAATATACCTGCTTTTTGTTCCGGATTTATATATTATTTTGCCACAGTGGCAAAAACAAGCCGTTTTCCTATACCGTTCAATGCGCTGCTGTAGAGAACAAAGAGGGCTTTTCCCTTTATTCTGTGGGCAGTCAGGAAGGTCAGGCTGCGCGTATCCTGCATTTCAAACTGTTCATCTCTGCGGACAGTCAAATCCTTTTCTTTGTCATGCTGAATAAGAAGCAACGTATCGGGAACAATGAACTTGGTAATGGGAAAAGAGGCAATTTTAGCCAATTCATTACCGTTTCTGAATAAGGTTCCGTCTTTAAATTCCAGAACATCACCGGCAACGGCTTTGACAATGCCAAGACGTTCCTCAAAATTATCCGTATAAAAAATAACGGAATCATTGTAATGGTGCCCGATGAGCGGGATTTTTTCCTGCACAACCAAAATATCATTGGCACGGACTTGTTCAAAATCCTGCTCGACCTTATAAAAACTAACGGGTACATTTATAATCAGTAAAATAGTTAAAATAAGGAAAACAAGATAGAAAAAAACATCAGCGCAAATATCCTGTATGGCAATATTTTTTCTGGGCTGACGCGCTGCAAACAGACCTGCAATGAGCCCGTAGGTCAGGGCAATAAAATGGACTATAATATAAAGAAAAAGCGTAAGAACAATGAAGCGAACAGGCATGAATGCGAGGAAAAAGGCATAAAAAACAAGTAAAAAGCCAATCAAAAGTGCCAGTTTTGATTTTCCTGCACAGAGCAGTGACGCTCCGGGCCAGCATAAGCCCAGCAAAAAAGCCCAAATTGTGCCTATTTGTCTTTGTTCTTGCATGAAATCTCCTTAGTACAGCCTTTCAGTGTATCACTCTCTTTTGCTTTTGCACCATGGCTTTGCACAATTTTTTCACCGGGAGCAACACTTTTTGTCAGCCAGACATTACCGCCGATAACAGCACCTTTGCCAATGGTGATACGTCCCAAAATAGAAGCTCCTGCATAGACAGTGACATTGTCTTCTAAAATCGGGTGACGGGCAATGCCTTTGACCAAGCTTCCGTCTGCGGCTTTGTCAAAAGATAATGCACCTAAGGTTACCCCCTGATAAAGGCGGCAGTTTGCCCCAATAATGCATGTTTCGCCAATAACAACGCCTGTGCCGTGGTCAATAAAGAAGCGTTCGCCAATGGTTGCTCCGGGGTGGATATCAATACCTGTATGGGAATGTGCCATTTCTGAAATCATGCGAGGGATAATGGGAACATTTAATTTATACAGCTCATGGGCAATGCGGTGATGGGTCATAACAAGCATGGAAGGATAACAAAAAATTGTTTCACCGGGGCTAATGGCAGCAGGGTCGCCTTCGTAGGCGGCTTGGGCGTCAAGGGAAAGCAAACGGCGTATTTCCGGCAGTTTTTTCATAAATTGCATGGCAATTTCCGCAGAAGCTTTTTCACATCCCCGTCTGTCCTGAGAGTATTCTGCACAGGCAAAACAGCCTCCGCGGCGTATTTGTTCCGTCAAAAGCCTGTACGTACTGTCCAGACTCGCTGTGATATGGTAGCTGATAGATTCCATGTGAACTTGTGATGGACCAAAATATCCCGGAAAAATAATAGCCTTGAGGCGGCTGAGAATTTCTTTTAATGCTTCATGGGAGGGCATGGGATGTTCACATTCACCGCAGTGAAGAACATTTTTTAATGAATCGACATTGCATAACTGTTTTGCAATGTCATCAATGTTGGATATTCTTGTTGCTTTTATGGGTTTCATCGTTATTCCTTTTTTTGAAATCCTTGTAATACATTCAGGGAAAGTGTAGCCTATTGCACAAAAAAAATCAAGAAGCTATCTTGGCAATTTTGTTTACAATTTTATTGGCACAGGCAAGGGCAAAATGGATATTGTAGCCCCCAAGCAGTCCTGTTATGTCAAGACATTCTCCTGCAAAAAAAAGATTTTTGTGAAGCGTGCTTTCCAGATCGGGAGAAATTGTGTCAAGGGCTATGCCGCCAAGGCAGGCTTCTGCTTTTTTCAAAGTATCAGTACCTGCGGGGACACATGGAAACCGATGAACGGCTTTGACGAGTTCTTCCCGCTCTTTTTTGGAAAGTTCCGCAATTTTTCTGTTCTGCAGGGCTTTTGGCATCAGGGCATACGCAAGTCTGTCGGGCAGAAGAGGCAAAATCAAATTTTTTACTAGTTTCTTGCCATGGGCAGTGTCATGCATTTTTTCCAGCAAATTATCAGAGGGAAGAAAATCAATGCTCAGCCTTTCCCCGTCTTGCCATAGGCAGGAAATAACAAGGCTTGCAGGTCCGCTTATGCCGGTATGGGTAAAAAGAAGCGGACGTATGCCGCAGGGATCTTTTTTTTCTTGTCCGTTATTTTGTAAAACTTTTATGCAAACAGGAATACTTATCCCCTCTAATCCAAGCAGCGGAGAGTGCTTTGGCAAAAGGAGCGGAACGAGAGCCGGGCGAAAGGAAAATATGCTGTGTCCCCATTTTTGGGCTAAACGCAAAGCAAAGTCGCTGGCGCCAATTTGCGGGCAGGCAGGTGAGCCCGTGGCTATCAGAAGTTTTTTACAGGTAATTTCATGCGTTTGTGTTTTTATGGTGTACTGTTTTTGCCCCTCTTCTTCATGGTAAAAATAGCTGAGGATTTTTTGCGAAAGGAGGATTTTTGTTTTTGTCAGGGACCGGACAAGGTTTTCAATGAGATTTTTAACAGGCTTTTTGCAAAAAATCTGTCCGTATTCCCGCTCTTCAAAATCCATATCCATGGCTTGCATAAAAGCGAGTGTTTGTTCTGTCTGCCATGTTTTAAAAAGCGAGTGCAGCAGTTTTTTCGCTTGTTTGGGATTGTGGCTGACATAGTGATCCGGGTTTATGGTTCTATTGGTCATATTGCCCATGGCACCGCCTGCAAGACGCCATTTTTTGCCTAAAATTTCCTGTGAATCCAAAAGGGTGACAGTCATTTTATCCTGACAGCGCAAGGCTGTGAAAAGTCCAGCCACACCGCCGCCGATAATCAGCAAATCAGTATTAATTTTTGGCATAAAATGCCTTCATGGTACGGATAATTTCGTCCATTCTGTGAGTCCATGTATGACATTTTAAAACCCGTTCCCGCCCTTTGTGGATAATCTGCTCCCGCTCTGTGTCATGGCTCAAATAGTACTTGATAAGCTCGGGAATTTCCTCTTTTGTTTTATAGCAAATAATTTCTTCACCAATATCAAACATGTTTTCCATTTGTTCCCGATAATCAGTGAGCACGAAGGCTCCCACTGCAGGAACATCTAAAATCCGCTGATTGGAAGCTCCTTTCATTTGCATGCTGGTGCAGTTGAAATTGATAGTGGAATGAGGATAAAAATAGGGCAGTTTATCATAATAATTGATTGGTTTGTGCCAGCGCCACGGTCTTTTTTCGTTTTGCAAAAAAACATTCCAGCCGTTATCACCCACAAGCAGGGGATTAAAATCAAGAATTTGCTTGACGCAGTCAAGGCGGTACACCCGTGTCGCTTCCCATGTCATGCCGGTTTCAAAGGCGAGTTTTTCTTCTGTGTCAAATACTTCTTGGTAATGCCCGATAAGTTCGGGGAAATTCATTTTTCCGTCTTCGAGAATATATTTTTCCGCAATACGTTTCGGGGACCGGATAAAGTTTTTTGCCAAAGCAAAAAAATCGGAATAGAATTTTTGCGGAAGACTGCATGCGTCAAGGCGTTTTTGCACCTTGTCGATCATGGAGTTTCCCACAAAGGAAACATTGCTTTTCCATGAAGGGGAAAGGAGTTTTTTTCTGTTGTTCGGGTGAAAACGGGCAGCGTCAGTTCCCAGCGGCAAATAATAGACATTGCTGAAACCACGGGATTTGAGGCTTGGTACATTGTCCAAATCCCACGTGAAGATATGCAAAAACGGAGACGTCAAGCCTTCATAGGAATAAAGGATTAAATGCGGATTATCCACAAACCATGAAATAAAGGGCAGTTCCAGTTTGTTGATCAAGTCCATTAATACACCTTCACGGTCAACGCCTAAATGGTTAAGCGTAATGAGCGCATCAGGCTTAAAGGAAATGATTTCTTCCAGCAGCTGCTTGACAAAATCGGAATGGGCAATTTCTTCATTCCCAAGTAAAATATAATGATAGTCCAGTCCTAAATTTTTACAGGCGTTTTCCACTTCACCCATGAGAAAATATTTTGAGGAAATGAGGAGGAGTTTTGTTTGTGGAGTTTGGAATTTTGTGTATTTTGCTTTTTCCCAAAAATTGAATTTTTGGCTTGCCGCGGTGTTTTCGCGCAAATATCCGTAGTACTCTTTGTCTAAACGCTGATAACAAGGATTGACAATGGGATACAGGGCTTTATTCCGGTGCTGTTCCTGCCATTTTGTCAGTTTTTTGAGTGCGGCATTTTTGTCTTGTTCGTTGATGAAAAAAACAGTTTCAGGACAGGAAAAATGCAGCGTTTCCAAAATATCGTTTTCTTTATCAATAAGAGCAATACGGGCATGGGGAAATTGTTTTTGAAATGCTGCTAAGGCAATTCCCATTCCATAGCCAAGAAAAACAGCAAGATGTTTTGTTTCGTTAAAATCTTTCGGCAGTATGGCAAGTTCACGGTTTTTTCCGCCGGAACCGAGGAGAGTTAAAGGCAGAGCATTTTCTCGTGTTATTTCAATATCAACGCAAACATTGTTTTCATACTTTGCTGTTAACCTACTCATATTGCCTCTATTCCCTCATTTTTTGCCTGCAGCCGAACAAGATTAAACGCGTATAAATTAAACACTGTCAATGCTGTGTATGGAAAAAGCCCTGCATGTCTGCAAGGCTTTTTCTCATATACGACAAGCTTAGTCTAAAGTTGCAGCTTCTTCAATCATTTCAAAACATTCTAAGACATCGTTTACTTTTATATCATTGAAGTTTTCCAGTCCAATACCACATTCAAAGCCTTTGGCAACTTCCTTGACATCGTCTTTCATGCGGCGCAGGGAGGCAATTTTACCTGTGTAGACAACCACACCGTCACGAAGAAGTCTGATGCCGCCGTTGCGCTGCATTTTACCGTCTGTAACCATACAGCCGGCAATAACGCCCACTTTCGGCACACTGAATGTCTGGCGGATTTCAGCCTGACCTAAGTATACTTCCTTGCTTACAGGAGCAAGCATACCGGCCATGGCACTCTTGATTTCTTCCACAAGCTTGTAAATAATGTCATAGAAACGAATATCCACACCTTCCCGTTCCGCAACTTCCTTGACTTTTGCTGTCGGGCGGACGTTGAAGCCCAAAATAATGGCACCGGATGCCGCAGCAAGCATAATATCTGTTTCCGTGATAGCGCCTGCACCGCTGTGGATAACAGAAATACGGACTTTATCCGTGCTCAGTTTGACAAGGGCGTCGGTAATGGCTTCCAGAGAGCCCTGAACGTCAGCTTTCAGCACAAGGTTGAGAACTTTTGCTTCATTGTCATTCGGTGTGCTTGCAAGGAATGTTTCCAAGGTAACACGGGATTGTTTTGCAAGTTCCTTTTCCCGCTGTTTAATGGCACGGGATTCGGCAATACGGCGGGCAGCTTTTTCATCAGACAAACAAATAAACTCTTCACCTGCTTCCGGAACACCGTCAAAACCTTGGATTTCAACAGGAATGGAAGGTCCTGCCTCTTTTACTTTCTTTCCCTGGTCATTGAAGAACGCACGGACACGTCCTGCAAAAACACCGCAGACAAAGGCATCGCCCTGTTTGAGTGTTCCTTCCTGAATAAGCACGGTAGCCACAGGACCGCGTCCCTTATCAAGCTTAGCTTCTACAACACGTCCGCGGGCAGGTTTATTGGGATTGGCTTTTAATTCCAGAATTTCAGCCTGCAAGGCAATAAGTTCTAAAAGTTCATCAAGTCCCTGTCTTGTTTTTGCGGAAACATAGCCGACAACCGTATCTCCGCCCCATGATTCTGCTTGTAAACCAAGAGCCGCAAGTTCCTGCAGGACGCGGTCAGGGTTGGCGGCTTCCTTATCGATTTTGTTAACAGCAACAAGAATGGGAACACCGGCAGCTTTTGAGTGGTTGATAGCTTCACGGGTTTGTTCCATAACGCCGTCGTCTGCTGCGACAACAAGAACAACAAGGTCAGTAACCTGTGCACCGCGGGCACGCATAGCAGTAAAAGCTTCGTGACCAGGGGTGTCAAGGAAAACAATATCGCCGCGTTTTGTTTTTACGTGGTATGCGCCGATATGCTGGGTAATGCCTCCGGCTTCGCCGCTGGTAACGCTTGTTTTGCGGATAGCGTCAAGCAAAGATGTTTTACCATGGTCAACGTGTCCCATAATAGTAACGACAGGAGGACGGGGAAGCAGGCTTTCGGGGCTGTCTGTTTCCTGCGGCACAAGATAGTTTTCTTCAGAGAAACCAACTTTTTCCACTTCATACCCAAATTCGGAAGCAACAAGGGTGGCAGTGTCAAGGTCAAGGGAGCTGTTAATAGTCGCCATAACTCCAAGATTGAACAAAACCTTGATGATTTCACCGGATTTTAAGCTCATTTGGTGAGCTAAATCAGCAACGCGAATAGCCTCTTCAAAGCGGACTTTTCGTTTTGTTGCTTTCATTGGCTGGGTTGTGGCTTGTACAGCCTGCTGTTTATTTTTATTCTTTTTAGAACGGTTGCGGTAACGGACAGTTTCTTCGTCGTCCAGCATATAGGCGTTGGCATTGTTATTGCGGCGGCGGAAATTATCGCTTTGTTCCGATTGTCCGAATTCAACAGTACGGCGGTTTTTATTCTTTTTCTTCCGGCTTTGTTCATTGTCCTGCGGCATAAATGCATCGCTGATTCTGAAAGAAGAGGAAGGTTTGCTTTGCCGCTGCGGACGGGGAGCCTGACTTGCGTCTTTATCCTTGTCCATGCCTTGGAAACGGGGATTATCACGTCTTTGGCCACTGCCGTCTTTACTGCGTGGTCTGTCGTCATTGGGACGGCGGTCGCCGCGGTTTTTGTCATTCCTGTCTGTGCGGGGTCTGTCGGAACGCGGTCTGTCGCCTCTGCCTTCCCTGTTGCCTTCTTTGTTGTCAGGACGGCTGTCGTTTCTGTCACGATAGGGGCGTTCTGCCCGTTCTACAACACGGGCAGTATTTTCAGGACGGGAAATGACACGGATTTGTGCCGTTTCTGTCTTTGTTTCAGGACTGTCAATTTTTTTTGCATTGATAGGGGGCAAAATGCTTTTTGCCGTATTCGTATCAGGCGCTGCAGAAATAAGAGGCGTTTTCTTTGCTTCTTTTGGCTGCATATCCTCTTTTTTAACAAGCTGTTCCGTTTTCTTTTCTGCTTTGTCAGCTTTTGCTTCCTGTTTAACTTCTGTTTTTGGCTCGGGTTTTACAGCTTCTGCTGTTTTAGGGGCAGCGTCTTGTTTTGTTTCTGCTTTTTGTTCTTCCGTTTTTACAGGAGTAATAATTTTAGCCGGAGTATCAATAACTTTTTTACTTTTTGCCGCTTTAGGAGCTTTTGGTGTTTCCTTGGCTGCTTGTTCCGCTTCCGGTGCTTTTTTCGCTTTTTTGGCAGGAGCTTCTTTTTCCGCAGCTTGAATTTCAGCGTCTTTTGCAGTTTTTACAGTTTTGTCGGAAACAGCTTTTTCAGACACGACTTTTTCTGCTGCCGTTTTTTTGCTTGCAGAGGCTTTCTTTTCTGCTGTTTTTGTTTCAGCAGGTTTTGCGTCTTTTTTCTCTTCTGTTTTTACTGCTTCTGTCTTTGTTTCTGTTTTGCGGCGGCGAACAATGACACCGGATTCCGTTTCGCGCTGTTCAATTTTATCATTGGCATGTGCTTTTCTGTATTCACGGATTTTTTGCACATCACTGTCTTCAAGAAGATTGGTTTTTGTGATTTCAATATTGAGTTTACTGCAATCTTTTTGTAAATCTCTGACACTTACGCCAAGTTCTTGTGCTAAATCTTTTATCTTCATTTTTTCACTCATACTTGTTATGCCCCTTTACGTTTGTGACGGATAGAGCCTTTTTGGGTAATTTTTTGTTGGCATTCTTGAGAGGAACATACATAATAACCACGCCCTTCTTTTGTCTGGGCTATATCCACCTCAAGTGTTTCCCCATACTGTTCCTCATTTTTTCGGGAAAACACGTAACGTATGATATCTTTTTTAGCAAATTTCTTTCTGCAAAATACGCACATCCGCATGGGGACATGTTTTGCTTTTTGTGTTTTGCTATTGATATCGTCGACCATTATTCTTCATTACCCTCAATGACGGGAGTAAGAAAGCTGATTGCAGAACGCAGTTCCGCAATACGGGTTTGGGTTAATGATAATTTTTCAGCTATTTCGTCATCTGTCGCATCGCGCAAATCATCTAAATTTTGGAAGCCTGCTTTGATTAATTGGTCGACGCTGATTTCTGCAACACTTGCGATTTGTTCAAGTCCCCGTCCGATACCGTTTGCTTCTTTGTAACGGGATTCGGAGAAAATATCAATTTTCCAGCCAAGGAGCTTGGCAGCAAGTTTGACGTTTTGTCCTTTGCGTCCGATGGCATTGGTCAGCTGTTCATCAGGAACAGTCACTTCCAAGAGATTTTCAGCTTCGTCAACAACAATTTTGGTAATAACGGCCGGAGCCAAAGCATTTTTGGCATATACGGTAATGTCCTGATTCCAGACGACAATGTCAATGCGTTCGCCGTGCAGTTCCTGAACAATATTTTGGATACGGGATCCGCGCACCCCTACGCAGGCGCCTACAGGGTCAACATCTCTGTCACGGGTAAGAACGGCAACTTTAGCACGGGAACCGGGATCACGGGCAACACCCATAATTTGAACGGTGCCGTCATCAACTTCCGGTACTTCCAGACGGAACAGCGCAGCAAGATAGTCCCTGTGAGAGCGGGAAATAATGACCTGCGGACCTCTTCCGTCTTTTTTCACATCAATAATAAGAGCTTGGGTGCGTTCGCCGCGTTTTTGGTGTTCCTTGGGGATTTGTTCATCTTTAGGAAGCAGCGCTTCGGTTCTGCCAAGGTTGACAATCCAGCCGCCCTTGTCACGGCGCTGGGTAATACCGCTGACAATTTCTCCGATACGGTCTTTGTATTCGTTGTAAATTTGTTCTTGTTCAGCGTCACGCATACGCTGAATAATAACCTGTTTGGCGGATTGGGCAGCAATTCTGCCAAGGTCGTCGATTTTCATGCGAAAGCCCATTTCGTCGTCCAAACCGACAGAAGGGTCATGTTCACGTGCTTCTTCCAGCGTAATTTGGGTGAGTTCGTTTTCAACTTCTTCCACAACAATTTTAAATTGATAAATATCAATTTCTCCTGTTTCTTCATTGAAGCGGACTTCAACATCCAGATCATCACCGTATCTTCTTTCCACAGAAGTTCTGACAGCGTCTTCCAGTGTTGTAATCAGTTGAGCTCGATCAATGCCTTTGTCTTTGCTGATTTGATCAATTGCTTTTTTTAATTCCAAATTCATGTGTTAGCCTCCGCATTTATTTGCGTGAATTTGTTTTAGAAAAGGTTGTTTCAGGAAAAATATGGACTAAATGGGCTTTTTTTACCGTATCCCAATCAAGAGTACATTCCTGTCCTTCAGGATTATCTAAGATTAATGTAAAGGTATTTGCCGTTACTTCTTTGAGTGTTCCCCGAAATTTTTTTCTGTCGGCAAAATCAGGGCGGGAATTTTCCAGCGTGACATCAAGAGGATGTCCAAGATAGGGGCGAAGCTGGCTTATTTCATAAAAATTGCGTTCAAGCCCCGGAGAAGAAACTTCCAATATCCATGCATTGGCAAAAATATCTTCAACTTCCAGACTAAGCCCGATCAGCCGAGAAATTTCCGCACAAACATCAACACTTACCCCTGATTCTTCTGACATTTCGGAAAAATCTTCTTCCCTGTCTTCTTGATTTTCCATTTGTTTTTTTGCCATGGGATGAATGGATTTTTGTTTGCTTTTTTCTTCACGGGTAAGGGGTTTGACAAAAGGAACAACCTTATTTTCCCATGGAGTATCCACAAAAATTCTGACAACAGGACGGGTTCCGCTTCCTAAAAGTTCAATGCCCCAGATGTGCAGATTGAAACTTTTTGCAGCAACAGCGGCAATGTCACGGACTATGCCGAGAAGTTTCGTTTTCCCTATATTTTTTCCTTGTTCGTTCATGTATAACCTTGATTTTTAGCAATAAAAAAGGGGAGGTCTGAACCAGACCACCCACTATATACGAAAAAATTGTCTGTATATAACAGGTTGCATAAAGCAACATTAAAAAGCAGTAAAAATAAATACTTATTTGTTTCTGCTTGTTAACGACATAAAATATATTGGAAAATTTTTATTTTGTCAAGTTTTTTCTAAGGGCTGAGCTTTTTGTTTTTATAAACCGAAAAAAACGTGGGGCAGAGTAAAAAAGTGTTTTTATCAAGAATGGTATGGCTCAGATCACAGTTTTAAATGCAGCAGCGGGAAATGATTGCCTAACTCATCATATTCGCTGCGTCCGAATGGGGTGAAGCCCATTTTTTGGTAAAAACGGAGGGCATCCGGATTTTGTTCATTCACATCAACATATTGGATATGATAGGCATTTTGAGCATGGATGAAAAATTGCCTGCCAAGTCCTTGTTTTTGCGCATGAGGGTGAATGAAAAGCATTTCTATTTTACGTCCTTCAATACCCATAAAACCCTGTATGGCGCCTTGTTCATTTTTTGCCATAAATAAAAAAGGCACATTTTTTAACGCATCAAGAACAAGAGGGTACAATTTTTTCTTATCCTCTTCCGTTAAAAAAAAGTGTGTGCTTGCAACGGCTTCTTTCCAAATTTCCCCCAGTTCACGGAGAATGTTTCGGGGGCGTTCATGGAGTGCAATAATTTGAAACATTGCTAAAAAGGAGTGCCTGTTTCAATGAGTTTCCGGTAAATGAGTTTCTGCAGTTTTTTGGCATTTTCCATAGGGACGCCGTCAGCAATTTTTTTCCCTTCATAATGGGTAATGGCAACACATTGTGAACCTGTACCAAAGAGCAGAAATTCTTTTGCCTCAAAAATTTCTTCTTCGCGGATATTGCGGCTTTCCGTTTTCATATGGAGATCTGTTTCCGCAATACTTTTTGCAAGGAGAGCCGTTGTTCCGGCAAGCGCGCGTTTAAAGTAAGGAAGAACAAAAACGCCGTTTTTATCAATAATACCGACATTGGCAATAGCAGCTTCCGCCATGCAGCCGTCTTCATCAAAAGAAATGCTGACACTGACGCCCTTTGCCTCTGCTTCCTGTGCCATAAACACATTGGGTAAATAGTTGGTGGATTTGATTTGGGCTAAAAAGGGCTGTTTTGCAGGGATTTCGCTTTTGCAGGCGGTAATGCCCTTTTCCCAGTAACCGGGTGCAGGGGGATTTCCTTTTGTGGCAACACAATAAAAACTGGCTACAGGACATTCTTTGGGGCTGATTCCAAGACCGCCTTCGCCCCGTCCCATCAATAATTTCAGGGAACCATGGGAAGCATTGCCGACTTTTGCCGTATCAATAATAATTTGTTTGAGTTCGGAATAGGGCAGGGGAGCTTTTATGCCTAAGCGTGTGGCAGAATGTTCCAGACGGGCAACATGGGCGTCAAGTTCCAGTATTCTGCGTTCGGCTATGGTTAATGATTCAAAACAACCGTCCCCTCTGTGCACTAAATGGTCGTCTAAGGGAATACGAAGTAATTTTGCGTCCGTGCAAATTGCCCCTATGCTGTATTCGTAAAAGGCTGTAACAAAATCTTCCGCTTTACGAGGGGTATTTTGTACTTTTGCAATCCATTCCAAGCTGCTGATAACTGGTGTTGCCATATTAAAATCCTCACCGCTATATGTTATAAAAGCTCAATTTCTCCGGAAAAAACTTCACGGGCAGGTCCTGTCATATAGACAATGCCGTCCTCAGCCCATTCAATAACCAGTTCTCCTCCGCGAAGTTCAATGCATGCTTTTTTATCGGTGTAGTCATTGAGAGCACAGGCAACCAAAACGGCACAGGCACCCGTTCCGCAGGCAAGCGTTTCGCCTGAACCGCGTTCCCATACCCGCATGCGTACTCTTTGCCGGCTGACTACCTCAATAAATTCTGTATTCACCCGTTCAGGGAAGATTTCGTGGTGCTCAAAGAAAGGTCCGATTTGAGGCAAATCAAGACTGGCAATATCGGGCATGGGCACAACAAAATGGGGGTTACCCATGGAAACGCCTGTTCCTTTCACTTTTTGCCCATTGATGATAATTTCCTTGCTGATAAAGGTATCCCCGTCAGCTTTCATGGGAATGTCGGCGGGTTTGATAATGGGTTTGCCCATGTCTACGGTCACGCTTTTAACTTTGCCCTTTTCCACTGTGAGAAGAAGGGTGCGGATACCGCTTTTTGTTTCAAGGGTAATGGCCGTTTTATCCGTGTGCTTGTGCTCAAAGAGATATTTTCCCACACAGCGGGAGGCATTGCCGCACATATTTCCTTCTGAACCGTCATTATTAAACATTCTCATTCTGAAGTCGGCTTTTTTGGATTTGCCGATAAGCACAAGTCCGTCCCCGCCGACACCATAATTTCTGTCAGCCATAAAAACGGCGAGCGGCGCAGGGTCGGTCAGGGGTGTATCCAGATTTTCAAGCCATACATAAACATAGTCATTGCCGATGCCTTCCATTTTCGTAAACGCAAGTTTTTGGGGAAGCTGCATTTTTTCAATATATTTTTGTCCCAGCAAGGGAAGTCTTTTTTCAAATTGAGCCATAAAAACCTCATAGAAAGATATTATTTTTTTATATCTTTTTTTCTCGGAAAGAACAAGGGAAAAAATGCAAAAATTTAAGGAACAATCATATTAAATTTATAATAAATTCATATAGTTATTTAATTGAAAAAAAATATTGATTTTCTCTAAAAAAAAAGGTAGTAAAAATTATTTTGTTTTAGTAACAATCAAACAAAAACGGAAAGATTATGACTACAAAAATTCCAGCGTTATTGATGCTTGATGACGGTACGTGTTTTGAGGGTTATGCCCTTGGTGCCTGTCAGGAAGTTGTGGGGGAACTTGTTTTTACAACGGGTATGTGTGCCTATCAGGAAACGATGAGTGACCCTTCTTATTATGGTCAAATTGCAGTTTTTACATCTGCGCACATTGGTAACTATGGGGCAACGGATTTAGACAGTGAATGTCCGGGTTCAAAGCCTGAATTTGGTGCGAATGGCGTTGTTTTACATGATTATTTTATTGATGCGGAAAATATTGATTTTCCGCATTTTCGTGCTGAAAGCTCTTTGCAAAAGAAATTAGAGCAAATGAATATGAGCGGTATTTATGGAGTTGATACCCGTGCGCTTACCCTGCATCTGCGCATGCATGGATCCAGAAATGCTGTTATCGGTACGAATTTGGACCGTGAATATTTATTGAAAAAAGCAAAAGAAGTTCCGCAAATCACAGGAATGGATCTTGCTGCAAAAGTAACAACAAAAGAAAAATTCATTTTTGATATTGAGAAAAACGGAAGCTGCAGCAAGAAAAAGCTGAGCGTAGCCGTTATTGATTTTGGCGTAAAACGTTCTTTATTGCTCCAATTAGCCCATAATGGCATGCCGGCAACAGTTTATCCTGCAGCGGTGACAGCAGAAGAAATTTTAGCCGCAAAACATGATGCTGTTATGCTTTCAAACGGAGCAGGGGATCCTTCCGCCTGCGGGTATGCGGTAAAAACAGTACAAAATTTATTGGGAAAACTGCCGCTTTTTGGAATCGGTTTCGGGCATCAGCTCCTTGCATTAGCTGTTGGGGCAAAGATTTTCAAAATGCCTTTTGGACACCATGGTTTCAACCATTCCGTAAAAGATGTAAAATCAGGCAATGTTCTTATTACCAGCCAGCACCATGAATTTTGCGTTGACGCTGACACCCTGCCTGCCAATGTAAAAGTAACCCATTGGAATTTGAACGATAATACTGTGGAAGGTATGGCGCTGACTGACATTCCTGCTTTTTCCGTGCAGTATCATCCAAAAGCCGCTCCCGGAACTTGGGATGCCGAGGGTTTATTTGAAACACTGCGTTCAATGGCTGATAATTTTCATAACTAAGAGTGGCTGTTGCCAAAAATATTGGTAGATTTTACCAAAAAGGATTTCAAAAATGCCAAAACGTGAAGATCTAAAAACGATTATGGTACTTGGTTCTGGACCTATTGTCATTGGTCAGGCTGCTGAATTTGACTATTCCGGCACGCAGGGACTGAAAGCCCTCAAAGAAGAAGGATGCCGCGTTGTCCTGCTGAATTCAAATCCGGCAACTGTTATGACGGATACTGCCTTTAGTGACGCAACCTATATTGAACCCATGAATAAATTCACAGCGGCTGAAATTATCATTAAAGAAAGACCGGACGCTATTTTGCCGACACTGGGCGGACAAACTTCGCTCAATTTGCTCATGGATTTACACAACATGGGTATTTTGGAAGAATACAATGTGGAAATTCTTGGGGCAAAACCGCAATCCATTGAACTTGCCGAAAACCGCCAAAAATTCCGTGAAACCATGGAATCTATCGGACTTGATTTGCCTAAAAGTGCTCTTGCCACCTCTTTTGAAGAAGCTATGGAGGCGGTCAAAAATATCAGTTTCCCCGTGATTGTCCGCCCTTCCTTTACCTTAGGCGGAGCAGGCGGCGGTATTGCCTATAATATTGAAGAATTTCAGGAAATTGCCAAAGGCGGTATTGCGGCTTCCCCTATCCATCAAATTTTGGTTGAAGAGTCAGTCCTTGGCTGGAAAGAAATTGAATTTGAAGTCATGCGGGATAAGGCAGATAATACCATTGTTATCTGCGGCATTGAAAACCTTGACCCCATGGGTATTCACACGGGGGACTCCATCACGGTTGCTCCTATCCAAACCCTTGCAGATGAAGAATATCAAGCACTTCGCCAAGACGCCTTCCGTATTGTGCGTGCCATTGGGGTTGAAGCCGGCGGCTGCAATATCCAGTTTGCCGTATGCCCCAAAACAGGCAGACGTGTTGTTATTGAAATGAACCCGCGCGTTTCCCGCTCCTCTGCATTAGCTTCCAAGGCAACCGGTTTCCCCATTGCCCGCATTACGGCAAAACTTGCCCTTGGCTATACTTTTGACGAATTGAAAAATGATATTACAGGCACTTCTGCTTGTTTTGAGCCCACTGTCGACTACTGCGTCGTCAAAGTTCCCCGTTTCAATTTTGAAAAATTTGCGGGCACCGATACGACCTTAGGGTTCCAAATGCACTCTGTGGGCGAAACCATGTCCTTAGGCGGCAATTTCCGCGAAGCTTTGCAAAAGGCTTTCCGTGGACTGGAAACAGGCTTGCAGGGCTTGCAAAATGCCAAATTGGAAGCGGAAGCACCGGCTGAACCAAATGCCCGCCGTGAATGGATAAAAGAAAAGCTTTATATCCGCCGTCCGGACAGGATACTGCTTGTGTATGAAGGCATGCAGCTTGGTTTGACAGTGCAGGAAATCAATGAAATTACAGGTATTGACCCGTGGTTCCTTCTGCAAATCAAGAGAATTTTAAATGATGAAAATGCCATTCGCAATGAGTTCTGCCATGAAATAGAAAGCGCTGTCGGCAGTAAAGCTGTTGATACTGCCTTTGCCAAGAAACTGCGGTATTATAAAGCACAAGGTTTCAGCGATGTGCGTATTGCGGCATTATGTTCCGAAAGTCTTGGAAAAAATATTAAGGAAATTGATATCCGCGCAGTGCGCGAACGCAATAACGTCGTCCCTGTTTTCCATACTGTTGATACCTGTGCCGGCGAATTTGAAGCCCATACGCCGTATTTTTACTCCACCTATGACGCTGTTATGCCTGATCCCCTGCATACTGCCCATGTGGGTGCCGCGCAGCGCGGTTTTGCCCGCAAGGTTGTCATTATCGGCGGCGGACCCAACCGTATCGGGCAAGGTCTGGAATTTGACTATTGCTGTGTTCAGGCTTGTTTTTCCCTGCGTGAACTGGGTATCAAAACCATTATGATTAACTCCAACCCCGAAACGGTCTCCACTGACTATGATACCGCAGATACCCTGTATTTTGAACCTGTAACGACAGAAGACGTGCTTGCTATCTGTCATGCGGAAAAACCCGACGGGGTCATTGTGCAGTTCGGCGGTCAAACTCCGCTCAATATTGCCATGGCACTGCAGGAAGCGGGCGTTCCTATTATCGGTACGAAACCACAGGATATTGCCCTTGCGGAAGACCGTGAAGACTTTAGCTCTTTGATTGAAGATTTGGATATTTTACAGCCTGCCAGCGGTATGGCGGTTGACCTTGAAACCTCCTGCAATCTTGCAGAAAAAATCGGTTATCCTGTTATGGTGCGTCCTTCCTTTGTGCTCGGCGGACGGGCAATGCGTATTATCCATAACGAACAGGAACTCAAGGATTATATCAATGATAAATCCACAGGTCTTTATTTGAGTGTCAATACACCGATATTGATTGATAAATTCCTTGAACAGGCTATAGAAGTTGACGTTGACGCTGTTGCTGACGGTGAACGCGTCACCATTGCCGCCATTATGGAACATATCGAACAGGCAGGCATACATTCGGGGGACTCCTGCTGCTCTATTCCAACGCATACCTTGAGTGATGAAATCAAGGGCGTTATCCGCTCCTATACCCATAAGCTTGGCAAGGCACTGCATACCGTCGGACTTTTGAATATCCAAATGGCTATTTATAAAGGCAGTGTCTATGTGATTGAAGCAAACCCGAGAGCGTCACGGACTGTTCCATTTGTCTCCAAAGCAACAGGGCGCAATGTTGCGGGTATTGCCGCAAAAATCATGACTGGACTTTCCCTGAAAGACGTCAACTTTACAGACGAGCCAAAACTCATGTACAGTGCAGTCAAAGAAGCTGTTATTCCGTTTGAACGCTTCCCGGGTGCGGAAATTCAGCTTGGACCCGAAATGCGTTCCACCGGTGAAGTTATGGGTATTGACAGAAGCTTTGGTATGGCTTTCCTCAAATCTCAGGCAGGTACAAGAACTCCTGTTCCTGTTTCCGGCAATGTTGTTTTGACTGTTACCGATCAGGATAAAGAGCCCCTTGTTCCGCTTGCAGCACGCCTCAAAGCCCTTGGCTTTACGCTTTATGCAACGCCGGGAACAAAGGCCATGTTGGATAATAAGGGCATTGACTGTAAGCTTATCGTGAAAATCGGACAGCAGCGTCCTCACCTTTTGGACTTTATCCGCAATGGTGAGGCTGCCATGATTGTAAATACCGTCAGCGGTTCTATTTCCGCCCGTGATGCCAATACTATCAGAACAGAAGCCCTTGCCCGCCGTATCAATCTGATTACAACCCTGTCAGCCCTTGGAGCAATAGTGGAAGGACTTGAAACCCGTAAACAAGAACAACGCATAGTTGCGCCTTTGCAGGATTACTATGCAGGATATATTCAAGGAAAAGCAAATGAATAATCCTTTTGAAAATACCTTTATGCCCCAAACATTGACATATGATGATAAGCCCCATGATGAATGCGGGATTGTCGGCTTGTTTGGGGTCAAAGACGCTGCCCAGCATGCTTCCCTTGCCCTGCATGCCCTGCAGCACCGCGGACAGGAGTCTGCCGGGGTCGTCAGTGCTTCTGACGGAGAACTTTATATACACCGAGGCATGGGACTTGTTTCCAGTGTGTTTGGAAACGGAGAAGGACGGAATATGCCCGGCAGTGCCGCCATTGGGCATGTGCGCTATTCTACGGCAGGTTCAAGTACCATTGCCAATGCCCAGCCCCTTATTGGCTATTACAGTGAAGGACAGGTAGCTCTTGCCCATAACGGCAATTTGTATCATGGAGAAAAACTGCGTGACACCTTGCTCCATTCAGGGGCTTTTTTGCAGACAACAAGCGACAGTGAATTTTTCCTGCAAATGTTAGCCCAAAAACAGGCCAGCTCAGATGAAGAAATTGCCGGCGTGTTTGAACAGGCGGAGGCTGCTTTTGCCGTTGCCCTTTTATTTCCCCATAAAATGATTGTTGCCCGCGACCCATGGGGCTATCGTCCGCTTGTCCTCGGACGCATGGGAGAAGGCTACGTTGTTGCCTCTGAAACCTGTGCTTTTGACCAAATCGGGGCAATTTTCGAACGGGAAGTGGAACCGGGAGAAATGCTGACCTTTACCGCAGGGGGCTATCGTTCTACGTTTTTTGGCGACAGGACAGTACGCCAGCAGCGCTGTCTTTTGGAACTTATTTATTTTGCCCGCCCTGACAGCAATGTTTTTGGGCATTGTCCCCATGTTTTCCGGCGTCAGACCGGGCATATGCTTGCCAAAGAAAAACCTGCCGATGTGGATATTGTTGTGGCTATTCCGGATTCAGGTTTTTCCGCTGCCATGGGCTTTGCGGAAGAACTGGGCATTACCCTTGACCGCGGACTTATCCGTAATCACTATATCGGGCGCAGTTTTATTGCTCCGGGGCAGGGTGCGAGAGTGGCGGCTGTGCGCATGAAACATAATGTGGTGAAAGATGTTGTGCGCGGAAAACGGGTTTGCCTTGTAGATGATTCCCTTATCCGCGGAACAACGACAGCTGCTCTTGGCAAGGAACTCCGCAATGCAGGCGCAACAGAAGTGCATTTAAGAATTGCCTGTCCGCCTGTGCAGTATCCCTGCTATTTTGGGGTTGATTTTCCCCATTATGAGGAACTTCTTGCTTATCAGCATACCGTTGATGAAATCCGTTCTATTTTGAATATGGACAGTTTAGGTTACCTTTCCTTGGAAGGCATGCGTGCCTGCCTTGGGGAAGAGGGCATGCAGTACTGTACAGGCTGCTGGAGCGGAGATTATCTGCACAGAAGCTAAGTCCTTTTTTCAATTAACTAAACAAAGCCGCCCTTTTTTGGACGGCTTTTTTTATGCAGTACGATTTTACGAGGGGAATGATATCTCTGCTGCCGCTATCCGCAGAGCTTGCTCACTTGCTAACGGCTATCGCTCCCCAAAAACACTTGCAAAAAGTACTTTCTTGTTTTTATAAAATAAAAACAAGCGATGAGGGGGATTGGGGGAAATCATTTCCCCCAAAAAGAAATAAAATTAATTTAAATTTTAATGATATATTTTGAATGAGATACGAACATGCCGGAGTTATTGTAAAAAATACCTTTATACTGTAATAAGGCGTCTTTTATGCCAGTTGTTTTTTGATGTCGGCAAGGATTGCAGCAGCAGTAGTATTTTTTTCTTGTAAATTGTGCAGGAGTTGTAAAAAATTTTCTTCTAATTCTGCTAAGCCTTGGTTATTGGGAATTTCAAAGTCGGCAAGGCGTCTTTTTTCTTCCTGCGGGATTTGCCAGCTTTCCATAGAGGCAATAATTTCATCAGTCCAGCTGCGGGATTTGAGGCGGGCATAACGGATTTCTTTTGCGGCACTGACGCATATTGTCAACGGTTTAAGCGGAAGTTTATGAGGCTTGCTCTCAAACCAAAGGGGAATTTCCGCAACAGCAAAAGGTGCATGCTCGTGTTTTGCAAAAAAATCAAGCATACGGCTATAGACAAGAGGGTGGAGCAAGTTTTCTATTTCCTGCTTGAAATTTGTATCCTGCATGGCGCTAGCCAAGGCAATTTTGTCCACAGGTTTTGTTTCATCGGGTACAAACTGCGTACCGTATTGTTGTTTGAGCAAATACCATGCATCGTTATTGACTTGATATAATTCACGAATACAAGCATCAGCACTGAAGGTCGGCAAATTTTGCCGAGCGGCTGTTTCCAGAAGGGCAGATTTTCCGGAACCGGAATTTCCCGTGACAATAAGGGGGATTGCTTTTTGCTGCAAGACGAGCTGCTCTTCCAAACATTCCCAAAAATCAGCAGGGGGCAGTGAAGTAAATTCCAAGTGGTCGCCCGTAAAGGGATGTTCAAAACAAAGTTTATACGCATGGAGCATTTGCCGGGGAGCTTTTTGGGCAACAGCTGACGGGGCATACACTTCGTCCCCTAAAAGCGGATAGCCGAAGGCTGACAAATGGACGCGGATTTGGTGTGTTCTGCCTGTGTGGATACGCACTTTCATAAGGGAAACATTTTCATTCTGTTTATTGGTGGTTTGCGGGACAGTTTGAGCCTGTCTTTGCTGAGGATAAATGCGCTGCCACTCGGAATATGCTTCCCGTCCGCCTTTATTCACGGGAACAAGCGCCATTTTTGTTTTTATGCTCGGGTGACGCCCAATACTTTCCCTGCTTTCGCCATTGGGGCAAATGCCCTGAACAAGGGCAAGATAGGTTTTTTTTATGCTTTTTTCACAAAAAGCGTCAGAAAGTTTTAATCTGCTTTCTTCTGTCAGAGCAATGAGCATAAGCCCCGACGTATCCTTATCTAATCTGTGCACAATGCCGGGACGTTCACCTTCCATGGTTTTGAGGCTTGGAAAATGATACAGCAAATGATGAACAAGGGTTTCTTCCTGACAGGAGGGGCAGGGGTGAACCGTCAGCCCCGCCTTTTTTTCTATGACCGCCAAAAATTTGTCCTGATAATAAATAGTCAGGGAATTTTCTGCTGCTGCGAGGGTATTTGCTTCCTGAGGTCTGTTAAATGCAATGATATCGCCCTCTTGAATTTTTTTAGAGGGGTCGGTGCAGACAAGGGAATTAATTGTAACCATGTTGTTTTCAATATATTTTTTTATTTTAGAACGTGAGATTTGTGTTTGTTCGCTCAAAAAACTGTCAAGTCGTCCTGCACGGTTCGGGGCAATAAATTCCTGTTTCATATGTTTTTCCCTTTGTTGATTGGTTTATAGGATACGGTATTTTTTTTGCATTGGATAGTTTTTTCTTTATCGCAAAATAGGCAGGAAAAATTTTCCATTTTTTTTGTCAAATGCATGACGAAAAAGAGAATGAAAAAGATGTAAAATCATAACATATTGAAATAAAACAAAATTTTAATTTTGGCACGTGAAATGCTAATAGGTGAGTATGCCATGAGGCACAAAAAATTATCGCATGGAGGGGAAAAGACCATGAGTGACTTATTAGATTATGAAATCAACAAAGAATTAGGCGAATGTTACCTTTTTATGGGTGAATATGAAAAGGCTACAGAGTATTATGAAAAAGCAGCCGCAAGCGGCAGTGAATTTGCTGCTCCGCAAATGGGCTTGGCAACAATCGCAGTACAAGTTGGCGATTATGATAAAGCTTCACTGCATTATCAAAAAGCGCTCGAACTTGAAAAATCAGACAATGCCTACACAGGTCTTGGGCTTGTTGCCATGACTAAAGAAATGCACTCAGAAGCATTTGAATATTTCAAAAACGCTCTGGAAATCAAAGCAACAAATACCGTAGCACTTGGATGTCTGGTTCAAGAAGCGTATGCTTTAGACAAAGTAAACGAAGCCGTTAACTTTGTAGAAAAATTTTACGGGGAAACGAAAGATCCTCAAATCAGAATTACATTAGCCGGCTGTCTTATTTATTTAGGCAAAAAAGACGAAGCACGCCTCCATTTGGAAGAAGCTCTCAAAGAATTGCCTGATAACCAAGACGCAAAAGACTTATATACATTTATTGCGGCATAAGAAATCCCCTCCTATCTTTCAGATCTGTTGTTGGCGCTCAGACCTGAAAGATGTCACCCCGTCTGAATGCGAGGCGGGGTGAATCCAACGGGGTGATTAGATGAGTAAAACAAAGGATGGTTTTACCATATTGGTCGCATTAATACCACATGGTTCAGTCCATTGTGTTTAGTATTCTTATTATAATGAAGTGTAAAAAAGATGTTTGGAATACATGAATATTCATGTTATTACCCCAAATATGTGCCTATGCAAAATGCCCTTTGAATTTCTCAAGGGGCATTATTTTTTAAAAATTTCTTTACACTTTTGGAAAGCTGGCATAGAGTTGACTATGCTTATGTGTAAAGAAAAATCTTTGATAAAAAAATATATCCGCTTTTTTGTTTGTATCCTTATGCTTTCTTTTGTAACTGCCGCCTATGCCGAGCAGGCAGAAGAAAACGCTGCAGCCATGCAAAATGAAAATAACTGTCAAGCGCCTGAGAATACTGCCGTCCAAACGCGTAATCAGGAAACAGCCGAGCAAAATACTCCACAAAATATTGCTCCAAAAGCTCCTGACAATACAGAACAAAATATAACTGACAGCCAAGCAGGCATAAGCACAGATGAGCCCTATGCCGAGGAATGGGATTTAACGGCTCGCTCCAATTTACGTACTTTTATTGCCACAATGGGCGGCACCATTCAGGAAGAATATTTGTACCTTAAAGATATGTTTAAGGAACAATATGCTGATGTCGTTCAGCTTTTGCGTGATGAATGCGTTTTTATTCTTATTCCCGAAGCTCCCCGCAAAGAATTTGAAATTGAAGTTATTGGCGATAAACTTTTAAATCTCAAATCCACTATTGCAGCAGGGGATAGTTTAGGTTCCCTGTTAAACGGCTGGTTTTCTTTTCCTACAATTCTGCAGTTTGTTGATAAATCAAAAGATATTTATTCTCTCAATTCATTAAAGCTTAATCATCCTTTTTCCCTGCTCGTTGATTTAAATGATAAGAGTTTGAAAAAATTTGAATACGAATTTGATAATACCCATAAAATTATCCTTCAGCAAACAGGCGGCAGCTATGAGGTCACGGTAGAAGAAATTGTGTATGATTATCAGCTTTGTTTTTTGCAGGGTACAGTTTCCAGTAATTTTTATAACGCCGTGATTAATACCGGTGAAACCGGAACCTTTGCTATACGTCTTGCCGATATTTTTAGCTATGATATTGACTTTGCCAGAGAAATCCGCGAGGGAGACACGTTTTCCGCCTTGGTGGAAAAACGGTACCGTGACGGGAATTTTAATGGCTATGGCAGGATTATTGCCGCACGTTTTGTCAATAATGATGTTTTGTACGAAGCGTTCTTATTCCACGATTCAGAGCAGGAAGGCAAGCTGAGCTATTTTGACAGAACTGGCAAAGCTCTGCAAAAAGCCTTTTTGCGAACGCCTGTCCATTTTACGCGTATCAGTTCAAATTTCACCATGGCGAGAAAACATCCCATTTTGGGCATAACCCGTGCCCACCCTGCCATTGACTATGCCGCACCCAAAGGTACGCCCGTTATGGCTGTTGGGGACGGCACTGTTATGCGTGCTGCCTACACGGGCGGCTACGGGCATTTAATCCTCTTGAAACACAAGGGAGGTTTGGAAAGTCAATATGCCCACCTTTCCGGTTATGCAAAAGGGGTACGAAACGGGGCAAAAGTTGTTCAGGGACAAGTGATTGGCTATGTCGGATCAACAGGACTTTCCACGGGACCGCATCTTGATTTCAGAATTAAGAAAAATGGGCAGTATGTCAATCCCGCAAATATTATTATTCCCAGTAAAGCTCCGCTTGGCAATGAGCAAATGGAAGCATACCTGCTCACTGTCCATGAAGTGGAACTGCTGGCAGACGGAACGAAAAAGCTGGAAGAATATGATGCGCAGAGCTGGCTGGACGGAATAAGATAAAAAAGAGGGCATGACGCCCTTTTTTTTTATGAAAATGTATTTTTCAAGAAATATAAAGGCTTGCTCATGTTTATAAAATAGTATACTATACTTCCGCCGGAATAAAGGAATAACAGGTCTAATTATGAAGCTACAAAAATATATCATTCAGTTTTTTAGCCTTGCTGTTTTTGTCTGTCTGTTTTTGACTGCCCCTGTCTTTGCAGAACCGGCTGATATTGAATTACCCCCGGCAGAAACGCCTTCTCTTATTGCTGTTGCTTCCGAAGAACCCGTCTTTTTGGCTCCTTATATTCGTTATGCCTATAATCTTGATGCAAAAGATGCGAAAAGCGCTTTGGCGCAAAAAAGTGAATTTTTGCCCTACGATGTGCTTGAGCTGAAGCAAAAAGTCGGCACGTATTGGTTTTTAATTTCCTTTGATAAAATAAAAGATAAAGATGTTCCCACGGCGTATTTGGATTTAGGGAATTTTTTGCCCAAAAACAGCCATGTTCTTGTCTATTCCAACGGCACAAAGCGCTGGCAGGTAGCAGAAGATGTGTATACCAAAGAACGAAAAAATCATACGGAAAATTTTGACGTTGCAGACGAAAACAGTATTAATATTTTTCACAGCGGCTTATATGATTTGACATCGCTGAGGGACGGCGGAGAATTGTTAATTTATTCTCCCGGTGTTCCTGCTGTTTGGTTCTCCCCAAAACTTTTATCTCCTGCCAAGGCTCCGTTTACTTTTGACAGACGCTTTACCCCCTTTATTTTGCTTGCTATTTTTATTTTGATGCTTTTTAGTTTTTGGCGCGGAGCAAAAGAAGAGGGTGATGCCCGAATTTGGTCGGCTTTTTTGTGTCTTGCCATTCTTGTGCAGTATATTTGGGGCGTCCCGCAAAATGTACAGGGAAAATTTGAATATCTTGATATGGTAGGGATTATTGCTTCCAGTCTGGCCCTGTTTTTCCTGCCCCATATCGGACGGCATTTACTTGTTACGGAAAAGAAAAATCCGCATTTTGACAGTTTATTGCAATTTTTTGCTATTCCTGCAATTTTTCCCCTCATTATTCTTTTTGTTCCGCTTCCGGAATATTATTATTTAATCCGTTTTGCTCCTTCATGGGGTTTATACGGGCTTGTCCTCTTTATTTTTACCCTGCCATTGGTTTTTGCCGGTCGCAAGGGGGCAAAATTATATGCCTTTTTCTGTTTGTTTATCGGGCTCGGCAGTTTGGGAGCCTTGGCTTTTCGCTATAATTCGGAATGGTATTTTCTCAATTATTTAGGGCTGTGTATTGCTATGGTGGGAATATTTCTGGCACCGCGGCAAACAGAGAAAAATATTTTTAATGAGCAATTGAGCCATGAAGATATTGTCAGCGCTTTTGCAGAAAACAATTCCATTATGCGTGATGCCTTATATCGGGTAGAGCTGAAACTTCGTGAACCCTTTGACAGGATTATGCGCGAAACCTGCTTTTTGGATTTTGATTTAAAAACCGATGAATTTATGGATTCGTTGACCCTGTTAGATGAAAAAGAATTGGGCGACAGATTTGAAAAGCATGCTGTCAATGCTGTGGATGAGGTAATTGAACGTACACAGCGTTTGCAAAAACATACTTCTTCCCTTGTTCTTGCCTGCCGTGATTTGTCAGGGATGCTTGGGCATATTACCGATCTGGCTCAAAAAGAACCAACCCATTCTCAGGTTAATGAACTCTTTAACGTCAAAACACTGGTGACACAGGCTTGTGACAATATCCGTGCAGAAGCACAGGACAGGCAGGTGGGTTTAGGCTGGTATATTGCTCCGAATATCGGTCTGCACTATCGCGGAGATAAAGCCGGGCTTGAAGTGGTGCTTTCCCTGCTTTTGCGTGATGCCATTCGTGCCACAGAAAAAGGTGTTATCAGTGTGCGGGTACGACGTGCAAACAGTCCGAACCCCGGGCATATTGTTTTTACTATCAGTGATTCAGGCAAAGGGCGTCCCCCTGTTCAGCGCAGTATTTTAACGCTGGTAAAAGCGTGGGAGCTTTCTACTGCCTATAATGGGGAAGTGGAACTTCGAACCTCTCCTGAAGGATTGAGTTTTTCCTTCAGTATGCAGTGTCTTGCAATGGATCAAAACGGGGAAAAACCTCTTTCTTATGCCTCCCTTGATGATATTGTGTTGTCACACAGTGAAGCCAGCTATCAAAAGAAAAATTCCGGTTTGAGCGGCGGAAATATTCTGTTTGCAAAAGATACGGAACAGGAAGCGGATGACGATGCGGAAGAGGAAATCCCAAGTTTTGCAAACAGCAAGAAAGAAACAAGCATCTTGATTATTTCACCGCTTGCTATCCAACGCCAGAATATTGTTTATTATTTGAACAGATATGAAACATGGGAAGCGCTTGATGTGGAAAGTGCTTTGGCTTTTTATGAGAAGAAGCCCGCATCGCTGGTGCTTGTGCACAGTGCTTTGTCAACAAATGGCTGCAGCGCCGTGATAGCCGGTATACGCATGCTTGAAGATAATTTGGGCATAAGCCATGCTCCTTGTGTTGGCTTGTACCAATCTGCAAAAGATATGGATTTTCTGCGTCTTGCAGGTTGTGAACATACCTTGCCGGACAATATCGGACGGGAAGATTTATGTACGGCTGTTGCAGAAATTTTAGGCGATAAAAACATTGCCCCTATTAATGCCATTGAAGCGCCCCATATTGTAGTAAAAGATATTGATAAGAAAGTACAGCAAGCTGTAAAAAAACGTTTAAAAACGGAAGTGGTGCATGTGGGTTCTGTTGTGGACGGAGCGGTTTCCGGTCTGGAAAAAGTGAGAAGTCCGCAGCATGTTTCCGAAACCGTAAGAAGTACTGTTCCTCATGCCGCGCAAGCTGGTGCAGCAGGCGTATATGATTTTAAAGAAGAAAAACACGGCGTATTTTCTAAATTTGCAAAAGTCCTGAAAGGAACGCCTCCCGTACAGGTAAAGCAGGAGGAAAGCTTCACGGATACACAGGTAGGCGAGCCAATCCCCATAGAAACAAGGCTTGTTTCCCATGTAAAACATGCTGATTTTGTTGCAGATATTGATGAGGAGCTTTCCATGCCAAAGGCTGAAAGCGAGCTTGATACTGCAAAACAAGAGCCGGAAATCCTCTCTTTTGATGAAAAGGATACAGAGTATTCTTTTGAGAAAAACCAAGAAGAAAAGGCTGCCGAGCAGGTTAACGCGGAACAAAGAGAATATGCCGAACAGCCGGAAGAAGCTTTAGACGACAAGGAACAAGAGTGCGTTCATACAAGCGGTCTTTTATCATTTGATGAGGAAAGAACGCTTGACGAAGGCACAGGACAAGCAGAAGAATTAAAAAACAGCGAGTTAACGTATCCTGAAAAACACGATGATCCACATGCTGATGAGAGTGAAAAAACAGAGGAAAAACAAAAAGTTACCTTGAGTTTTCTGCCAAGTGATACACGTTTTGAAGTGGAAGAAGACGAAGATTTGCCCCCTGTAAGTTTGCAAAACGCATTAGAAAATGTAGGACAAGTGGAAGAAATTACCAAAGAGTCTGTTTTTGTGCAGTCAGGTTTAATTTCTTTGTCAGATGAGAATGCTGAAAAACTTCAGATAGATGAGCAAGAATCGGTTGTTTTGGAACAGTCCCGAGAACAAAACTCACAAATTGAGAATAGAGAAGAAACTCCTGCTCAAAATGAGGCTGTCCGAAAACAAGACGAAAAACTGACCTTTGACAAAGACGAGGCTGTGCAAACTGCTGAACATGAGCAAAAAAATAATGAAGAGCAAGATCTGCATATTTTGGAATTATCGGCTGAAATGCTGGTTGATGTAAAAGAAGAAAAGGCAAAGAAAAAAGCAAGAAAGAAAAAAGAAGAAAAAAATGAAAAGTCCGGCTTGGATATTTTGCTTGATTATTCCAGTCAAAAGGATGAAAGTGAAGAAAAACATGTTGTGAAAAAAGAAGATAAAATCGTGCAGCTTTCGTTCTTTCCTCTTGATGATAATGAAAATGATAAATAAAATGGAATTAAAATACGTTCTGTTATAGTATAGGGTTGATTTTATAACAACTGGATATAATTCAAAGAACTATTAATATTCTTTTTATGGAGTAAGGATTAGCTCTGCTGTCCATTAATAAAATATCAGCAGCCTAAGTCGGGTGTTTTCTTCGTTAACGGCTACAGCTCACCCTAAAAAAAAAATTTTATAATTATCTTTTTCGGTT
>OFFG01000252.1_pt1 | contig 51563 bp, 39 predicted proteins | sample 1521331 | NCBI WGS metagenome assembly OFFG01 (sample SAMEA3504129, study PRJEB24116) | mouse gut metagenome | biome: mouse gut; feature: mouse-associated habitat; material: faeces | place: Denmark | collected 2011 | reverse complement strand
TAATATAATTGTTATTATTTATAAAAATTGTCATTCTATAATCTAATTCCCAATAGGCTCTTGACTTCACTGGCATTCCTTGTCTTCTTGCTGCTTCAATATCTCTATCTTCTCCCAAATCCAACTCATCAGATAAACGAAATAACATTGTAGTAAAAGGCACTCTAACATCTGCAATCTTACTTCCTTTTATATAAGAAGGTATTTTAGATAATGGTTCCCTAGAATGAAATTTTATCACTACAAAAATAAATTCCAATAACTCTTCTGGTATTTTGCAAATGACCTCATGCAAATTATGTTTATTTTCTGCTAATGCTAATTTTATTTTAGCAATAGCAAAATATGCATGATATGCTCTAATCTCATTTTGTTGCTCATTCGTATAGCAAGACGGATCCTGAGGATATTCTTGATAATTAATCTTTGACATATACATAGGCTCAAAGTATTTCATAATATTTCTATCCATTTCCATTTTCGGGTGAGCAGACATACAAATATCATGAAGCAGTGCAGAAAAGCACAAAATAACAATTTCATTTTCGCTTAATTTTTTAAATATTCTACTGCAATCAATTGCGTTATCTGTAAGCTCCAAAGCCCTACGCAAAACACGATATGAATGTTCTAATTTATGATCTGTATAATTTCTCATTGCGTCTACAATGGTATTTCGCCAAATTACATCTTGTAATTCTTCGCAAAGTTCTTTAATAATCAAACATTTATCTTCAGAAATACGGTTCTTGATTAACCCAATAAACTGTTCTGTTGATACTCTCATTAGATATCCTCCCACATCCATATAAATTCTCATCTTGTTCTATCGGTTTTAATCAACAATTATGTTGATGTTATATATTACTATTTGATGGCTATATATCATTCACACTGTGCCAATAACAACTTTTTCTAATCATCGCAAAGAATGTATCCTTCAATTTTTTAATATTTCAAAAGACTATAGAAAGCAATGAACCATATCAGTTAACTCAAACTTCACACATGAATTTTAGTTATGCACCTTGAATTTTCAATACTTAGCATTAATTCATTTGTCAATGTTCCGTAGGTTTATGCTACTGGAGTTTCGATTTCAGCAGAACTGGCAGAGTATCCATTTTCATCATCTGCTATATCATAATTATCTACAAGCAGCATCCTGAACATTTGAAGCAGTAATCGAAAAGCCTGTACCTATGTTATATCAGACATTTTCTCATCATCTGATTCACGGCTTTCAAGAGATTATATCATATATCGGCAAAGACAACAGCAGTATGTGCTATCATTGCATCATGCGGGATAGACCTGCATTCTTTACCCAGTTGCAGATAGCTTTTACAAACTTTGAAAAAGACTTCAATATCCCATTTTTTCCCATAGATACGGATAATTTCATTTGGTGTTAGTCAGTAAATAGGTCGTTATACCATTTGAGTCCGTTTTAAGGGACTTAAAATATGTTATGCTATTCCTGATACAGGGAGGAAATAACATGGCCACTAAAGAATTGCTTATAAGCCGCCTCAATCTGCTCTCGGAGGAAGACATTGTATCCTTATTGGATGCCGCCACCCATATGGAAGAAATAAATACCCCGGCAGTTAAACCGGACTGCCCCTGTTGCGGCTCCCATACTGTCATCTGTTATGGACATAAATGCCGCAAACAAAGGTTTTACTGTAAATCCTGTGCAAAGACATTTGTCCCGACTAACCATACCATTATGTCGAACTCCCATTTCCCGGCAGAAGCATGGCGTGAGGTCATCAGCGACACAGTACATGGCAATGCCATTGACTATACCGCAAAAAAGATTGGCTGTTCCCACCAGGCGGTCATGAGGCACAAAGTACTCATGGCGCTGCAGGAGCTGTCTGAAATAAGCAGTGTCTGCCTTGGAGAAGTGTTCGAGTTCGACGAGACCGTTGTCCTTGACTGCTATAAGGGAAAGGAAATGGACAGTTCCATCCCAAGAGGCCCGCGCAGGCATGGAGCAAAGGCTGAAAAAAGGGGCATCTCCAATGAGTATGTGTGCATCTGTACAGGAATCCAGCGCAAAGGTGACGCCATTGCGGCCACGGTCAAAGCCCAGTGCGAAAGAGCTGCTGAGCATATTTGAAGGACATATCGCAGACGGGACCCTGGCCCTTTGCGACGGGCTGCGCAACTACCACGCATTCCCGGGGCTTGCGGACTGCATTGTCAGGGACTGCAATGCCCCCGATGCGGAGGATAGCTGTTTCTATAACCTGAACACAGTAAATGGGTTCCACAGCTTCATTAAGCAGAGGTATGTGTTCTACCGCGGCGTGGCAAGCAAGTATATCAACAGGTATAATGTCCTTTTTTCAACGGCCTATCGAAATGCGGAAAGCATCATCAAACGGCTGACAGATGCGGTGCTGGCGGTGACAGGCACTGATTATTATCATAGCAACAGGGACGTAAGGGAAGCTGGTTTACTGGCCATATAGCTCTACCGACCCATTTGCTGACTAACACCTTTCATTTTCATCCAATTCCGTATCAATTGAAATGATTGCAGAGATACTCTTTTCGTTTGTTTCTGTTACGGACATAGACTACTTTGGCTGAATGATTTTTCCATCTTTTACAACATCGACCATGACAGATAAAAGATATCTGGAATGTCCTCTGCGTTTTTATTTTTGTTGTAGACAGTCATTAAGGAGATATCTTCTCCATTGTAACGGAAAAACATTTTTGGCATTTTCTAAACCATGGCAATGGCATCATATCCGATTTCATTCACAGCATGAATAGAACTTGGTGAAGAAAACTAACTGTCAAAAGGACGTATTTTGCTGGGATAGCGACACTTTTAGCCTGTTTTAGCAGTTCGAGCATTATAAAAGCCCCTTTTTGCACAGACAGCTGATGCCATTTATCCGGTTTTTCTTGTTTTCAGATGAAAGAAGCACACTGTTGACCGGAAGAAAAGTACTTCCGTATGACCAGTCCAGTGTAAGCATACGGTAGCCAAATTTATAAACATGTTTTGCATGATCATATATTTTTATAAGAAGCTCTACTTTTTTAGAGCGGCTCCTTTCAAACATGGGATCATCAACGTTCAGAGCATTGGCATGGTCTCCAGAATCCAGCGGTACGACCGCTTCCTTAATAATCCTGCCTGAAAGAATTGTTGAGAAACGAACCCAATTAATTTGAATCATTTTCATAAAACGATAGACAGTGTCCTTTGCAAACGCTGGCATATTTTTTTCGGTAAGAAGATTCCTGTTGGAAAAACAGCAGAAACAGATACTGAAATATTTTCATGGCAAGAATACCTCTTTTCTTATAGGAATTAGCAGATTTTAATGCCAGTTATTATTGAATTACAAGGTGCTTACGCACGTATTCATGTGCGAAGTTTGAATTATATTATTATAAGATAGTTCTTTGCTAATAAAAATATGGTTATGCCATACTTTGTAAAGCTAAAAAACTTTGCAATTTGAGACTGAATCGCAAAGTTTTTCATAACTCTAACTTTATTTTCCTACACCTATTGATTCTTGACCGCCACATTATAAATTTTCTATTCTCGGAAAAAGTATGGTTACGCCATTCCAAAATAGTATTTCCACATCATTTTTACATTTGTAATGTGCGGTACTATCATATTTTTAGGAGGTGAAATTATGGCTCTTCATCCAAAACAATTCGGCATAGTGCTAAAAAATGCTCGAATGGACAAAAAACTTACCCAAGCAGAATTAGCTGAAATACTAGATATTTCCCTGTCATACCTGAAGGATCTTGAGCGTTTCCGGAATAACCCAAGCTATGATATCTTTGAAAAGGTCATCCGTTACTTCAACCTATCAGCAGACACAGTTATCTATCCCAACCATAACCAAACTGATAATACGTACCAAAAGATAGGACGCCTGCTGACCCGCTGTAGCGAGAGACAGCTCAAGGTCATCCTTGCCACCACAGAGGCGCTGCTATCCATAAGTGAAAACCTTCCAGAATCAGGCAATAGATGAGTACGGTTTTCAGGGGTATTTTTGTCACTCCTTATCTGCATTTTAAGGCTCTTTATGCAACTGTGTTTCTATGCAAAAATGGCTCTTTTTACTATCATATCCATTTCATTGCATAAATTCTTCCGGAGATAAATTTGCTTCAAAAGTCTCCAAACTATTTAGCATAAAGATGTAATCTACATATTTCTAACCATATACCCTTCAAGTGAATTTGTATCTTCCAAATTTGCTATCCATTCTAAAAGCAACTACTACTATTCTTATAATTGATGACCCTGAATTCATTAAAGATACTGTAAATGATGTTTATGCAATTGCCCGAAAAAATGTGGAAGAAGGAAAAGAACTGCCCAGACTTTTTTCAGAGTGGGAGACTGCGATACCGTCCTGTACAGGGCAACTCTGGCCGAAAAAGAGCTCCGTGAAATGGGCTATAAAACCAAAATAGAAATTGTTCCCGGAATGCACCATGAATGGGATTTGTGGGATGAACCCCTGCGTATTGCCCCTAAGAAATGGATTCCGATTAGACACTCTGTTATTTATCCATAAATAATAGGGTAGAGGGCGAATAAATTTCTCGCCCCTCCCATTGAACCGTACGTACGGGTCTCGTATACTACACCACTTCCTCCATCCATACCATTACTGGTACCGACTTGTGGTTCACTACACTTGGCGGTAAATACCCGTGGCTGGACTTGCACCAGCAAGATTAGCGCCATGCTCGGCAATCGAGTAGGAGGCGGTGACTAACCGCCGTCCTCTCAGTCGAGTAAGTAAGAGGAATTTCACCTCAAACTTCTCACAGAACCGTACGTGAAGGTCTCCCTTCATACGGCTCCTATCATTTAGCAATACGAATATATTCTGCTCCAATGAGCAAACAGTTTTGGCTCCCGCTTTCGAATGGCGGAGAGCCATTTCTCTGTCCTTCGTCTATGTCCACGGAAGTTTTTATATTTGCACATCGCCCATTTGACAATTCTGCGCTCAATACACTGCAGTGTATATTTCATTGCAGAAGGATTAAATTTCCCAAAATAATTCATCCATCCTCTTATGAGTGGATTCAACATTTCTGCTATGATGTCTATTTTGCACCCGGTCTTTTTGTGAATCTCCAATGCTTTGACTTTATCCCTGAAGTTCTTTGCACTTGCCCTGCTCACTGATGCTATGAAGTTGTATCGCATTACTCCGTCTCTGCATTTCATGTATACCGCCTTAAATGTATATCCCAGAAAATCGAACTCCGTCAGTTCTTCTTCCTTTGTCCTATCCTTATCTTTACAGTACACAATCCTTGTTTTAACAGGATGCAACTCTAACTTACATTCCTTGAACCGCTTCACAAGCTGCTCCTTTATATACAGGGCTTCTTCTTTTGTCCTACAATGGATAACTCCATCATCTGCATATCTCTCAAATGGTTCCTGCGGAAAATTTCTTTTCATCCACATGTCAAATACATAATGCAAAAACATATTTGCCAAAACCGGACTGATTACCCCACCTTGTGGTGTCCCGGAAAACCTGGCAGTGACCTGCCCATCTTTTTGGACAAATGGGGTTTTGAGCCATCTCCCGATGTACATACATATCCAAGGCTGTTCCACATGCCTGCGCACTACCCGCATCATAAGTTCATGGTCTATGTTATCAAACAGGCCTTTTACATCCAGTTCAATCACATAATCATATTTCCAACATCTTTTCCTTGCCGTCTCTACCGCGTCCAGTGCTGACTTATTCGGCCTGTATCCATATGAATCCTCGCAAAACATAGGTTCTACGGCCTGCTCTACATACATCCTTGCAACCATCTGTGCAACTCTGTCTGTTATAGTTGGTACCCCCAGCCGTCTGGTACCCCCTGCTTTCTTTTGAATCTCCACCGCCATTACCGGAGATGGAAAATAACTTCCCGAGCTCATTCGGTTCCAGATTTTATAGAGATTGTTGTTGAGTTTCTTCTCAAATTTTTCAAAATCCACTCCATCTATCCCGGCGCTTCCTTTGTTTGCTTTTACCCTTCTGTAGGCCTCTATGACAGCCCGTTTTGGTATATCGTATTGCCTGCTCTCGCCCATCAAATCCTCCTGGTTTACCAGTTGTTTTCTGCCTCAAGCTAAATGATGCCACCCCTTTGCTCCACTACCATTACAGTAATCTCATCACTACTACGAGTGGCTCCGCCCCTGCTGAACGCCTTTCTACTTTCGGTCTTGCCTTTCTGTGGCTTGCACCTTTTCGATTTGCATCATTCTGCAGGTTCCCATGTTTCGCACAAAAGCCTGGTACATGCTCATGCCACCTTAATGTCGTTTTGCGGATAATCGGCTTTACAGGTTTCCATTATCCTTATCCCCACCCAGTGGTGAAAAGAGGGTTTTGCAAAAATCGTACGCTTTCGACACTTCATCAGTGGTTCACTTCCGTTCATCTTCATGCACCCTATCTGACTATTTCTTCACAGCCTTTTCTCTAATCGCTTACTACCATAGGCTTGACTATAGCAGCATTAGAGTGATTTGACAGGTCTGCCTGTTCAATCCCTGTCGGAGGGCCTTCCTCCATCTTGTGTGCGCCTTGCATGGCACACCACCACCGTGCGTACCGTTCGGTACACGGCGGTTTCAATAGTTGACGTGCACTGACTGATAGGCGGTGGCCAGGTCATAAAAGCCACTGTTTATCAGTCTTTCTTTTGTCATTGCCATATTTACGGCAACTGTATGTGTTGTGAACCAATATCCCCGGCGGCTGTTTCCAGCCTGCCACGCCAAATCCTTCGGCACTCCCATCCTGATTAGATTTCGCACTTTTGTTTTTGGTCTCTTCCATTGTTTCCATATACACATTCGGATTCTGTGATAGAGCCATCCATTGATGTCTTCTATGTTGTTCTTCATGCTTGCTATTCCGTAGTAGTTCAGCCATCCTCTTGCATACTCCTTGATTTTCTCAAGGCTTGGCCTGATTGTTTGCACACGCCTGCGGGAAGACAGGCTTTTTAATCTTGACTTGAACTTCTTCCATGACTTTTCATGAACACGGACATATATGCCGCTCCCGTTCCTTCCCAATGCAAAGCCTGGAAACTTAAAATTTTGGATTGCAAACACGCTGACTGTGCGGCTTTTCTCCCGGTTGACCGTTAATTCCAGCCTCTCTTCAAGGTACTTCGTACTGCTCTCCAGAAGCCTTTCCGATGCCCGTTTACTCTTTGCAAGAAGCACTATGTCATCTGCATACCGTATACACGGGACTCTTCTCTTTAGAAACTCCTGGTCGAACTCATTCAGATAGATATTCGCAAGCAGTGGTGATAGGTTTCCCCCTTGCGGCGACCCTTCTTCTGTGTCAATAACCACTCCGTTTTCCATGACTCCACTTTTCAGATAGCGTTTTATCAGCTGCACTACCCGCTCATCCTTTACATTCTTCCGAAGAAGGTTGATAAGTATTCCGTGGTTGAGTGTGTCAAAGTATTTCGATAAGTCCAGAACTACCGCATACGTATAGCCCTGTTCTGCATACTCTTTCACTTTCAGTACCGCTTCTTTCGCGCTTCTGTCCGGGCGGTAGCCGAAACTGCCCTCCGCAAACAGTGGCTCATAGATTGGTACTAACTGCTGGGTTATTGCCTGTTGTAGTGTGCGGTCTATCACCGTTGGTATGCCAAGCTTCTGCACTCCACCATCCGGTTTCGGAATTTCAACTCGTCTCACTGGAGACGGAGTGTACTTCCCTCTGTAAATCCGCCCGGTCAGCTCCTGTTGATGTTCCTTTAGATACGGAAGCGCTTCTTTGATAGTCATCCCGTCGATTCCCGGCGCTCCCTTGTTTGCCTTCACTCTCTTATACGCTCTGTTGAAGTTTTCCTTATGCAGTATCGCTTCTAAGAGTTTCGGCTGTGCACTGTCTCTTTCTTTCCATATCCGATTGAATGACCTTGACGCTTCCGCATACCCTTCGTGTTCCGCACTATCTCTTTGCGGACAGCCATTGTTTTCCATGTTTTCTGTCATAAGCGGTCATTCCTCCTTTCCCGGTCATACTTAAGACTCCTACTGATTCAGTCCTTCATGAAATAAGTTCACTACTATGACCTCTGCTGACTTCTGTGCGTTCAGCACTGCCTTAAACAGTGGTTACCTCTTTCAAGGCATACCGCACAGACCTCCCCGGGTACCACACGTTTCCTTCTCTCCATCCATCTGCCACATTTATCACGCATGATTCCGTGTAGTTACTGGGCTTCGGCTTGTGTGGCAGTCTTACCCTCATGCATGACCTCCTATGTGATTTCTGTTCGTCAGACCGGAGATTTGCCCATGGGTTAGTATGTCCCCACATCCGGCTTCCTTCAGATTCCACCTCACGATGGACACCCTTGCCTTCGGCTATATCCTTCCCACTACCGGGCGGATCCGGGACTTTCACCCGTTGGAAACGTGCGCCGCCGGGCGCACCACAACTCAGAGAGGGGCTGTCAAAAGGCAGCTCCTTCCCCAAACCGTACCTCGCAGTCCTTCCTGAAAAAAGCAATTCCGTAACAATCTATCTTCCGGTATCCTTCCATTCGCAGCTCCTGCTCGTATTTCTTATCATATATCTGCTGTAATGCCTTCTCCACATCCGCCTCCAAATCGTCAATACAGGCGGAAACCTTTATTTCGAGTATAAATGCCCTTCCCCGCAGAGACGGACTCTTCATCATAATATCCGAGCGCCCATTGCCGGACTCCCGGTTGGATTTCACCAGATAATTTTCGCTCTGGCTCAAAATCCCGGCAAGAAAACCGTGGTAAAAATTTTCCGCACTGTCATAAAAACTGATAGTTGAAAACAACTGGCTGTTTATAATATCTCGGACCTTTTCCGCATCTCCTTCTTCCAGTCCGCGATATAAAGTATGAAAATCCTTCTTTTGTATTACCTGGCGAAACCAGCCTAAAATGGTGTTCTGATAAATCGTCTTCACTTCCGTATTGGGAATTTTTACCCGCAAAAATACGGACGACTCCTTGAAGTATTCGCTCTTCTTCGTCAGATATCCGGTAAAATAAAGGAAATTCCACAGGCTCTCTCCCCGGCTGTGCATGTCTCCATAGGTAATATCCTCATGCACCTGAATATCCAGCGTATTTCCGCGAAGGAGCATCTCAATCTGCTCTCCGGTCTCCCGGTCGGCTCCGGTAATCAGCTCCTTTATGATATCATTCGAACTGGTATTAATCCAGTATGGACGCGGAAATGCATGAATATCGGCGTTCAAATCATATAAGAACTTGATTACGCTCCACGGATTATAGACGTCGGTATTTCCGAAAATATATCCGTCATACCATTCCTTCATCGTTGAAAAGCGGCTGTCCACCTCGTAATAAGACATCATCTCCCGCACCTCGGACTCGGTAAATCCAAAATGCTCGCTGTATCTTTTATCAAGCATGGAGACAATATTCAGGTGATTTAAACCGGTAAAGATGCTTTCCTTTGAAATCCGCAGACATCCTGTTATTACTGCAAACTGTAAATAATCATTGGTCTTCAGCCCCGCTTCAAAAAAAGAGCGTATGAAATCCACCATTTTTTCATAAAATCCGGCAAAGTACGCGTTTTCCAGAGGGACATCATATTCGTCTATGAGGATAACCGTATCCTTTCCCGTGATTTTATGCATGCATCTGCAAAACAGCAGCAGAGAGTTTCTGATTTCCTTTTCATCCGCCTTTTCCTCCGCAATCGCAATATATCGCTCATATTCGTTCCCGGAAAGGTGCTCCCTCCCCGCCTCCACAATACTCCTGTGCCTTTCGAACTCAGCCGCAATTCCGGTCTGTATCATATAGTAAGCGGTTTCCATATCTCTTTGCTTCGCGGATTTTAATGTCAGGTTTATCACAGGGTACATCCCCATCTGGCCGGTATAGTTTTCCCCCTCCTCCATAATCTTCATACCACAAAACAGCTTTTTATTTTCCTCATTCTTATTGGCATCTCCGGTATCTTCAAAAAAATACCGGAGCATGCTCAGATTCAGGGTTTTGCCAAAGCGCCTTGGGCGGGTAAACAGATTTGCTGCTCCCTTTAAATCCAGCAATTCCTTGATAAACATGGTTTTATCCACATAATAATAATTTTTTACGATATCTGCAAAATTTTCCACGCCTATCGGCAATGCCTTCTTCATCATCCCACCTCCGGAAACCGCTCTCGTTTTTCTTAATTATATCCCACCCCCGCGCCTTTCACAATCTATTATTTATTCCTGATGAAGCTCTTTTGGATTTTAACTTATCTAAATGTGCAAGTCTTTTCTTTCAAATATCATAATTCCCAGCGCATACAATATAACCGCACCTGCCAAAAGTACAAATGCGCCAACGATTGCACCGCTTTCACCGGCAATTATGCCATCTGGACGAAATAAAGTAAAAAAGGTGAAATACTTTGCTTTCTCTGCATTTCCGCCAACATTTGCAAGCATCTGTAATACATACATAAATGCCGGAATCCCCGCTCCAAATGCAACGCAATATTTGGTATCAGAAAATATGCAGGAAGAAAGAAAGCATATGCCCCCAATAAACAAGTGCAGGCATAACAGGCCGCCATTCAATATCAAGAGTTCTTTTATATCTAACTCCCCGGGAAAACCACTTATAGCACAAATCAACTCTACGGCTGTGCTATAAAAAATGAGCAATAGAATCCCGCTTACAAGCACTTCTATTTGTGTAGAGGCAATGGTACGGCGCTTTACAGGTGCGGCAACCAACGAAACCATAGAGCCTTTATCAACATATTTTGCAATTAGAGCATTTCCACGCAGTATGCAGAATAGCATGGGGAAAATCAGCAGTATAAACCCATAGAGATAAGACACCATAAATCCCAGAAGATTTGCGGCGTTTGTTTTCATACCGACAGACGCCATCAATTCCGGCATGACTTCTGCAAAACTGTCTAACGTTTTCTTCATTTGAGGGTCGTACATATTGATGATAATGGAAACGTACATGGTAATAATTGCGCTAAAAACGATAAGCAACTTTATGCTTCCTTTCATTTCACGTTTATATAACTCAAACTTCGCACTTGAATAAGTACCTATGCACCTTGAAAATTCAATAATAACTGACATAAAAATAGCATGAAACCGTCTGGTTTTGATATAATTGAGTTGTTCAGAAACAATCATATATCCGGAGGCTCATGCTATGAATAAAAGTATAACACAAGACAATCAAAATGATAACCAGATTTCGAAATCTATCAGAAGATTTTTTACACGGTTTCATCTTTCTTCTGCATTGAAAACTGCTAATGCCTACAAAAAGAAGGGAATTTCTGCAGCACTGATTTTTCAGTATCTGTTTCTTTTGATATTTTCAAACAGAAGTATGTATATGAACCTGCTGATTGGAAAAGACTCACCGGATTTTGCAAAAGATACGGTTTATCGTTTTATGAAAATGCTCCAGATTAACTGGATTCGGTTCACAACGGTTTTATCCAGCCGAATCATTAGGGATGCCATTGCTCCACTTGATTCCGCAGACCGTGTCAACGTACTGATCATTGACGATTCCATGTTTGAACGTAACCGTTCCAAAAAAGTGGAACTTCTTGCAAAGGTATATGACCATGCAAAACATTGTTATAAATTTGGTTTTCGCATGCTTACATTAGGCTGGTCAGACGGAAGCACTTTTCTCCCGGTCAACAGTGTCCTTCTCTCCACCGAAAATAAAAAGAACAGAATCAATGAAGCAAAGGAAACGGATAAAAGAACGGTTGGATATAAGCGCCGTATGCTTGCTGTCAAGAAAGGAACGATCGCCATGCTGGAACTTTTAAAATCTGCTAAAAAGGCTGGTATTCCGGCTAAATACGTTCTGTTTGACAGCTGGTTCTCTTCTCCAAGCTCTCTTCATGCTGTCAAAGAAATCGGATATGATGTAATTGCAATGGTAAAGAAAACACCTAAAATGTTCTTCCGGTATAACAGCGAAGATATGCCGCTGACAACTATTTACAAGAAAAACAGGAAACGGCGTGGACGTTCCCGGTATCTGCTTTCCGTCATGGTAGATGTTGTAAAGGAAGGAAAAACCATCCCTGCCAAAGTGGTCTATATCCGTAACAAAAACAAGAGAAAGGAATATCTTTGTCTCATTTCCACAGACGTGAGTCTGAGTGAAGAAGAGATTATCCGCATTTATGGAAAACGTTGGGATATTGAAGTATTCTTTAAAGTCTGCAAGAGCTATCTTAATCTAAGTAAAGAATGCAGATCCCTATCTTATGATGCAATGACTGCCCATACAGCAATCGTTTTTACAAGATATATGATGCTTTCCCTGGAGAACCGGGAATCTAATGATACCCGTTCTATGGGGGAACTGTTTTTATACTTTTCTGATGAGATGTCTGATATCACATGGATACAGGCTTTTCAAATACTGCTTCAAATGTTCAGAACTCTGCTTGTGGATCAGATAGATATATCTGATGAAAAAATCGACGAGCTGGTAAAAGCATTTATGGATGCAATACCTGCACTTTTAAAATCGAAGCTGCAAGTGGCATAATTGACTGAACATTGACAACTAAATACTGCCAGATATTGAATTTTCAAGGTGCATAGCTAAAATCTATGTGCGAAGTTTGAGTTTATTAACAGATAAAAGCCTGAATAAGAACGATAGAAATAACTTTAAGAGTAAAATAAGAAATGACATACCAAAGGAGACATTCAGGTCAGTATCCGGTTATGCCATAGAAGGATATTTATGTAAGGCTGAAAATGTCATCATTTCGGGAAGGCTTTTTAAGGAGTTTTACTACTATTTAATAGTAGATGAGTTGTGTAAGTCAGCATTAATAGGCGATGATTTTATATCTTGTTGCTGCTTCGGACATTTGGTTAATGGTGATATGGAAATAAGCGATTTTGATGAAAAAGAATATGCCAGAAAACATGAAAATTATGCATTGACAAGCAAAGAAATATTAGCGGCATTATCGTGAGGATAAATTCCGTTGCAGCACTCGGAACAGAACGATATCAGCAACACATCAGAGCCGGGAAATCCCGGCTCTGTGGCTGTGAATATATTCCTTTGTTTGTTGAAGCTTCTACTGCATGGCGCGGCTTTTTTCCTGGTCTAAGGTAATGGCCGCCAGCAGGGTGGTAATCGGCAGATTGTCCTTGTTTTGAGCCTGAAGTGTTTTATACCATTTGCTGTATTTATACATTCGATATGTAGTCTTCAGTTTGCAAAGCTGGTTTTCATCGGAGCAGGCGTTTTTAAAGGCTTCACGTTCGCCCATATCCATCTCAACATAGTCCAGATAGGAAATCTGGAGTTCTGTCAGAGGCTCGGTACATTTCGGACATATCATTTTATGGCCGTTCAGCATAAAAACGCGGTGACATCGTTTACAGTAATGCATGTACATCATAATAAAATTCCCCTTTTCTGCGACAAAACGATAGTTGTAAATCTGTCTTTAAGTTTAGCGTTTTTGCGAAAAAAGTCAATGACTTATATGGTAATACTTGCCGTACTATAGCGACATAAATCGATATATTTTGCCATAAAACGGCATAATAAACATATATAGAACGATTTTTGCAAATAGTCTGGCTGAATTATTATGATTTGCGGGGTGTAAAACACAAAATATTTGTACTTATGGGGAAGAAAATGTTATACTGTGTATAACGCTTATAAGAGCGAAACAAGGAAAATACGGAAACGGACGGAAAAGCAGTCAGGAGGACTTACATAAATGGGTAAATTGCTGCAGAAACTGAAAGGCGGTAAAAAAAACAGGCATAAAAATGATGTGGAAGAACTGGAATGGATAGATTTTGACGAAGACGAAGAATATGAAGACGACGAGTACGCTGAGGAAGATGAGGAGTACGAGGACGAGGAGTACGCCGAGGAAGATGAGGAATACGAGGACGAGGAGTACGCCGAGGAAGATGAGGAATACGAGGACGACGAATACGCCGAGGATGATGAGTATTACGAGGATGATGAGTATTATGAGGATGATTATTATGAAGATGAAGATTATGATGAGGATGATGAAGATGTTCCTGAATCCGGCATAAAAAGAGTCCTCTATAAAATCACCAATTTATCCACAGTTGACTATGTAGTGGCGCTTACCGGCGTGGCGGTGCTTGTGCTGGCGATAGTGACAGGTACGCTGTATATGGGCGCCAGAAGCAATAAGGCGCAGATAGAGGCATTTGCCGAGGTGGGAGAGGGAATGGAATCCATCAGTATTATCGGGCAAAGCGGCCTTATGGCGATTGCAGACGCGCAGGCGTCCAAAATGGCGGCAGCGGACATTGAGGAAGAAGACGGTGAAGATGGGGAATCGGAGGAAGATGAGGCGAACGGAAAGAAAGAAGTCCTTCTTAATCTGACCTCCATTCAAAAGGATTTGAAGATTAAGTTCGTTGAGAAGAAATCCGGCAAGCTTGTGTCGGGAATTGCTTTTGAGGTGGAAATCGAAAAGCCGTCGGGCGATACTTATTCCAAAAAGGACGAAGACAAGGACGGCATTATTTATGAAAAGGATATCGCACCCGGCAAATATAAGGTGAAAATCACGTCGCCGGCGTCGGACGATGAGTACGGCATTTCCGGCGAAACCATTGCAATTACGGTGAGGGATACCATTGAGTATAAAAAGGTGGACGTTTCTGACGAGGTAAAGACGGAGTCCCAGGTAAATGCGGCGGCGGAGGATACCAAGGTAAATCAGACAGTGGAGGAGTCCGCAAATAAAGATACCGTGGAGTGGGTGGAATCCACCAAAACAATTATCGAGGGAACGGAGCAGACGGAGGAAAGCTACGAAAAGATAGGCGAGGATAAGATTGCCGACCCGGAAAAGAAGGCGGCGGCGGAGTTCCGGCTGCTGGCCGGAATAACGCCAAGGACGCCAGACGAGGATACCCCTGATGGTACTGATACAGGAGATGGTACGGGAGACGGAAGTGATAACAGTGGAAATAACGACGGAGAGAAGACGCCGGAGCCGGTGAAAACTTCGGAGCCGGAGCAGCCGACAGACCCTGACCAGCCGGGAAATCCCGACTCGACACCGGAGCAGCCGAAGCCGACGGAAACACCTGACCCGACTTCGGAACCGACACAGGAGCCGGTTCCCACAGAGAAGCCTACCGCACCGCCCACGTCGGCGCCTACGGCAACTCCAACGGCAGCAGCTACAGCGTCGCCCACAGTAAAACCGACAGTCACACCCTCGGCAAAGCCCAGCGTGACCCCGACGGCGACCCCTTCCGCAACGCCGACAGCCACGCCGAACAGTGCGAAAACGGATACGAAGACGACATTAAAATCCACCGACGGGGAAACACTGTATGTAAAGGACGCCGACGGAAAGTTCAGGGAAGCAAAATATGCGGATTATTATAAGACAAAAGAATTTTACCGCAAGGTCAGCAAAACCACAGGAAAATACAAATATACCGGCTGGCAGGAGATAGAGGGAAAGACATATTTCTTTGATAAAAACGGAAATCCCGTAACCGGCGAGCAGGTAATTCAGGGAGCAAAGTATAATTTTAACAGCGACGGTTCCCTCAATAACGGTTCCGGCCATCTGGGAATCGACGTTTCCAAGTGGAACGGCAGTATCGACTGGAATGCCGTGAAAAACAGCGGCGTGTCCTTTGTGATTATCCGCTGCGGCTACCGCGGTTCCTCTACCGGCGCGCTGATTGAGGACCCTATGTTCAGAAGCAACATCCAGGGCGCGACAAAAGCCGGGCTGAAGGTGGGAGTCTACTTCTTCACCCAGGCGGTGAACGAGGTGGAGGCGGTCGAGGAAGCTTCCATGGCGGTGGGGCTCATCAAGGGATATAATATTTCCTACCCGGTATTTCTGGACGTGGAGTCAAGCAACGGCGGCAGAGGAGACGGCATTAACGCGGCCACCAGAACAGCGGTTTGCAAGGCATTCTGTCAGACCGTTCAGAATTCGGGCTACAAAGCGGGAATTTATGCAAATAAAACATGGTTTAACACCCACATAGAAACCCCCAGCCTGACCGGCTATAAGATATGGCTGGCACAGTACGCTGCCGCGCCCAGCTACAACAGGACGAAATACGATATGTGGCAGTATTCTTCCAAAGGAAGAATCTCGGGAATCAGCACAGATGTTGACATGAACATCAGTTATATGGGATACTAAAAATAATATGCAAAACAGCGGAAGAGCTTCCGCGGGACTGGAATGGAGGATGCAATGAGAACTTACTTGGTAACAGGAGGCGCCGGCTTCATCGGCTCGAATTATATTCACTATATGTTTAAGAAGTACGGCAATGAAATCCGCATTATCAACGTGGACGCCCTTACCTATGCGGGCAACCTTGAAAATTTAAGGGAAGTGGAGGAGCGGGACAACTATACCTTTATCAAAGCGGATATCTGCGATAAGGAGGCGATTTCCCGGATTTTTGAGGAAAACGATATTGACAGGGTGGTGCATTTCGCGGCGGAAACCCATGTGGACAGAAGCATTAAAGACCCGGAGGTGTTTGTGAAAACCAATGTTCTTGGCACGGCGGTGATGCTTAACTGTGCAAAGGCGGCATGGGAGAATCCAGACGGAACCTACAGGCCGGACAAAAAGTTCCTCCATGTGTCAACGGACGAGGTGTACGGCTCCTTATCGGACGAGGGCGGTTATTTTTACGAGACGACCCCCTATGCGCCTCACAGTCCTTATTCTGCGAGCAAGGCAGGCTCGGACATGCTGGTGAAATCGTATATGGACACTTATAAATTTCCGGCCAATATCACCAACTGCTCCAACAATTACGGGCCTTATCAGTTCCCGGAAAAGCTGATTCCGCTGATTATCAATAACGCCCTTTCAGGCAAAAAGCTCCCTGTTTACGGGGACGGCAAAAACGTCCGCGACTGGCTTTATGTGGAGGACCACGCCAAGGCTATCGATATGGTGCAGGAGAAGGGAAGGCTTTTTGAGACCTACAACGTAGGCGGCCATAACGAGAAGCAGAATATAGAGATTATCCATATCATTCTGGACACTTTGAAAGAGATGCTGCCGGATAGCGACCCCAGAAAGAAATTCGTAAGCGAGGATTTAATCACTTATGTGGAGGACAGAAAGGGCCATGACAGACGTTATGCCATTGCGCCCGACAAAATCCGGGCGGAGATTGGCTGGGAGCCGGAAACCATGTTTAAGGAAGGGATTAAACGCACCATTGCATGGTTTTTTGAGAACGAGGAATGGATGAAAAATGTGACCAGCGGTGACTACCAGAAATATTACGAGGACATGTACGAAAAATAATAAGTGGAATGGGAGTGATTTACAATCATTCCCATTTCGTGGTAAACTGGACACATGCAAAAAAGCAAGGTCGGAGGTATTATTTTGAAGGGAATTATTTTAGCCGGAGGGGCGGGGACCAGACTGTATCCGCTCACCAAGGCAATCAGCAAACAGATTATGCCGGTTTATGACAAGCCTATGATTTACTACCCGCTTTCAACGCTGATGCTGGCGGGAATCAGGGAGGTGCTTATCATTTCCACACCCAGGGATTTGCCGGTGTTTGAGGAGCTTTTGGGGGACGGAAGCCAGCTTGGCATGAAATTCTCTTATGCCGTTCAGGAGCAGCCCCGGGGGCTGGCGGAAGCCTTTATCATTGGAGCGGATTTTATCGGCAAGGACAGGGTGGCGCTGGTGCTTGGCGACAATATTTTTTACGGGCAGAGCTTTTCGAGGGTTCTGCGGGAGGTGGCGTCAAGGGAAAAGGGCGCGACTATTTTCGGATATTATGTGAGAGACCCAAGGGAGTACGGCGTCGTGGAGTTTGACGACAACGGCAAGGCGATTTCCATAGAGGAGAAGCCGGAGAAGCCAAAGAGCAACTATGCGGTGCCGGGGCTCTACTTCTATGACAATGACGTGGTGGAAATTGCGGCAAACGTAAAGCCCTCCGCCAGAGGGGAAATCGAAATTACCAGCATCAACAATGAATATTTAAAGAGAGGAACGCTGTATGTGGAAACTCTGGGGAGAGGTTTTGCATGGCTGGATACCGGAAACCACGATTCCCTGCTGGATGCGGCGGATTATGTTTCGGCTGTTCAGAAGCGTCAGGGACTTTATGTGTCCTGTATTGAGGAGATTGCCTACAAGAGAGGCTTTATCAGCAGGGAGCAGCTTTTGAAGCTGGCGGAGCCTTTGATGAAAACCAATTATGGAAAATACATGAAGGACGTGGCGGACGGGCTGTAACAGTGGAAACCGCGCAAAAAAGAAGATGCCGTTCGGCGCAAAATATTCAATATAATACAGGTATTTTACAGGGAGATTACATTCATGGGAAAGATAACAGTGGAAACGTGTGAAATAGAAGGGCTGAAGGTGATTACCCCCACGGTTTTCGGGGATGAGCGGGGATATTTTGTGGAAACCTATAATTATAATGATTATAAGGAAGCCGGGATTGACCAGGTTTTCGTGCAGGACAACCAGTCGTCTTCCGTGAAAAACGTGCTTCGGGGACTTCACTTTCAAATCAATCATCCTCAGGACAAGCTGGTGAGAGTGCTGGCCGGGGAGGTTTTTGATGTGGCCGTGGATTTGCGGCCGGGTTCGGCTACCTATGGAAAGTGGTTTGGCGTTTTGCTGTCCGCTGAGAATAAGAAGCAGTTTTTTATACCGAAGAATTTTGCCCATGGTTTTCTGGTGCTTTCTGATTATGCGGAATTTGCCTACAAGTGTACGGACTTTTACCATCCGGGAGATGAAGGCGGGCTCAAATACGACGACCCTGATATCGGAGTGGAATGGCCGTTCGACGGCGGAGAGCTGATTATGTCCGAGAAGGATAAAAAATGGGGCGGCATCAGGGAATATACGGAAAGCAGAGGTTGATGTCCGCGGAACGGACCTTGACATGCGGAAAGACTGGATAAGAAACATGGAAAGTAAGGAAAAAGCAAAGAAGCGGTTTGATTTGTCCAGGCTGCCAAAGCCTGTGGGGATTGGCGTTTTTTACGGAATCTGCCTGATAGTTGCCGTCATGGTGCTTGCCCATAATAATCCGCTGGCGCCTGACCAGCACACGGAAAACTTAAAGAAGTGGTGCGCCTGCGCGCTGCTTACTTTGGCATGCATTATTTTCGGGCTTTACTACGACAGGATGTTTATTATCCCCAGAGAGCTGTTTCAGAGCAGAAGGCTCATATGGAAGCTGGCAAAGAATGATTTCAAAAAGCGTTACGCAGGCTCTTATCTGGGGTTTTTGTGGGCGCTGGTACAGCCGGTTGTGACGGTTCTGATGTACTGGATTGTATTTGACAAGGTGTTTCAGACCAGAGCCCAGATGGTGGCGAGCGGAGTGGAGGTGCCCTATGTGCTGCACCTGACGGCGGGACTGGTTCCCTGGTTTTATTTTTCGGAGGCCATCACCAACGGCACCAACGCGCTTTTAGAGTACAGCTATCTTGTAAAAAAAGTGGTTTTCAACATCAGTATCCTTCCGATTATCAAGCTCATTGCCGCCACCTTTATTCATGTGTTTTTTGTGGCGGTGCTTCTGTTGGTGGCGGCCTTTTACGGTTATTATCCTACGGTATATACGCTGCAGGTGGTTTATTACAGCTTTTGCCTGTTCATTCTGGTGCTTGCCATGAGCTACTGCACCTGCGCAGTGGTGGTATTTTTCAGGGACCTGGCGCAGATTATCAATATCGGGCTTCAGGTGGGAATGTGGGCGACGCCGATTTTGTGGAATATTACAATGATAAACGACGATAATGTCATTACGCTGTTCAAGCTCAATCCGCTGGTTTATATTGTAAACGGCTACCGGAACGCAATTTACGGCGACGAGTGGTTTTTTGAGCATTTTTATTCCTCCACATATTTCTGGATTTTTACGGTGACGCTGTTTTGTGTGGGTTCCCTTATTTTCAAGCGGCTTAAGGTGCATTTTGCCGATGTCTTATAAGGGACGGCACTGTGACATAACGGGAGTTATTTTATATGGAAGATAGAAAAATTGCCATAAAGGTGGAGAATCTGGAAAAAGCATATAAGCTGTATGACAAGCCCTCGGACAGATTGAAGGAAGCGCTGGGCCTTTCGAGAAGAAAGCGTTATAAGGAGCATTATGCGTTAAAAGGCGTGGACGCTGTCATTTATCAGGGGGAGACGGTGGGGATTATCGGAACCAACGGTTCAGGAAAATCCACGATTTTAAAGATTATCACCGGCGTGCTGAACCCCACGAAGGGGAAGGTGACAGTAAACGGGCGGATTTCGGCTCTGCTTGAGTTAGGGGCCGGATTTAATATGGAGTACAACGGGATTGAAAACGTTTATTTAAACGGCACCATGATTGGCTTTTCCAAAAAGGAAATTGACGAAAGGCTTGACGAGATACTGAATTTTGCGGATATCGGGGATTATGTTTATCAGCCGGTAAAAACTTATTCCAGCGGCATGTTTGTGCGGCTGGCTTTTGCCGTGGCGATTAACATCGACCCGGAAATTCTGATTGTAGACGAGGCTTTGTCTGTGGGGGACGTTTTTTTTCAGGCAAAATGCTATCACAAATTTGAAGAATTTAAAAAGATGGGGAAAACCATCGTGTTTGTAAGCCACGACCTGAGCAGCATCAGCAAATACTGCGACAGGGTGATTCTCTTAAATCAGGGAACCAGGCTGGGGGAGGGAACCCCCCGGGAGATGATTGACGCCTACAAGCAGGTGCTGGTGGGCCAGTACCCTGCGTCTGATGAAAAGGAAGAGAGTCTTCTGGAGGATAAGGACATCCGGGCGGCGGCTTCCGGTCAGGGGAGAGCTGGAGAAACGGAGGCTTCCGAAAGTTTGGGGAAAGCGGGAGGCTCAAAAGCTGCCGGAGGTTCAAAGCGTTCCGGTAACGGGGAGAATCCGGGCAGGGGAGAAAGCGTTTTGAAGAATCCCGAGCTTTTGGAGTATGGCACCAAGGCGGCCGTTATTGAAGAATATTATATCTGTGATGAAAAGGGGAGAAGCAGCAGCGCCGTCATCAAGGGACAGAAGTGCAGCATACATATGGTTGTGCGTTTTATGGAGGATATTCAGGAGCCGATTTTTGCCTTTACCATCAAAAATATCAAGGGCGTGGAGATTACAGGCACTAATACCATGGTGGAAAAGGCGTTTCTTTTGCCGGTGCAGGCGGGAAGCGTGAAGCATATCACGTTTACCCAGAGAATTGATTTGCAGGGCGGGGAATATCTGCTTTCCCTTGGCGTGACAGGGTACGAAAATGAGGATTTTCAGGTGTACCACAGGCTGTATGATGTGATGGACCTCACGGTGATTTCGGATAAAAATACGGTAGGGTATTATGATACGAATTCGGAAATTACGGTTAAGGACGAGAAAGCGGCGCGTCAGAAAGGAGGCGTTTCATGAGCAGGGAAGATGTCAGGCCAAAACCGCTCCATCTGCGGGAAGAAGAATTGATGAGGCGGCTTCCTGAGCAGATAGGCAGGGTGACTCTAAACTATAAGCATTATCCGGGGAAGGATTTATACAGTGACGGTGAAATCGAGGACGAGATTTTATCTATTGTAAAAAATGCCTCAAAGGTGGAATATGCGTCTATTATAGAGGAGCGGAAAAGCTGGCCGATTCTGTATCATTTATCGCCCCTTCGGGGAAACATTGTTGACTGGCTTCCCATAGGGCCGAATGATAAGGTGCTGGAAATCGGTTCGGGATGCGGGGTGATTACGGATAAGCTCTCGCAGAAGGCGGGAAAAGTTACCTGCGTGGACCTTTCCGCTAAGAGAAGCCATATTAACGCCTACCGGAATCAGGACAGGGATAACATCGAAATTCATGTGGGGAATTTTAACGATATCGAGCCGGAGCTCTCCACAGACTATGATTTTGCCTGTATGATAGGCGTGTTTGAATACGGCCAGTCTTATATCCAGACGAAAACTCCTTATGAGGATTTCCTCAAAATTATGTTACGGCATGTTAAGGATAACGGGCGTGTTGTAATTGCCATTGAAAACAAATTCGGACTAAAGTACTGGGCCGGATGTAAAGAGGACCATGACGGAACCTGGTTTGGGGGTCTGGAAGGCTACCCCGAGGGGGGAAGCGCGCGCACCTTTACCCGGACCGGTCTGGAAAAGATTCTAAAGGCCTGTGATGTAAAGGATTATTCTTTTTATTATCCCTATCCCGATTACAAATTTCCCACTGTGATTTATTCTGACCGGCGGCTTCCGGGCATGGGGGAGCTGACGGATAATCTGCGGAACTTTGACCGTGACAGAATGCTTCTTTTTAATGAAAAGTATGTATTTGACAGTATTTTGCAGGATAAACTTTTTGATGTGTTTTCCAATTCCTATCTGGTGGTGATTGGAAAGGAGCCGGAAACCTGTTACGTGAAGTACTCCAATGACCGCGCGCCTGAGTTTTCCATGCGGACGGATATCGTGGAGACGGAAAAGGGCAGGGTGGTGCGCAAGATTCCCTGCGACGAGACGGCGAGAGGACATATCCGGGGAATGAAGCGTTCCTGTGAGCTTTTGCAGGAGCGGTATGAGGGGAGCGGTTTGTCCATCAATCCCTGTTCCCTGCCTGAGGGAAAGGATTATGCGGAATTTCCCTTTGAGGAGGGAGTTTTACTGGAGGAGCTGCTTGACGATTGTCTGGCGAGGGACGATATGGAGGGCTTCCACCGCCTGTTTGACAAGTATTACGAGCTGATTTCCTATGGGGAAGATAAACCGGTGACGGATTATGACCTGGTTTTCGAAAATATACTGGTGGACGGAGACAAGTGGAAGGTAATCGATTACGAGTGGACAATGGGGAAACGCATTGCCCCGGAGGAAATTGCGTTCAGAGCGGTATACTGCTATGTTCTGGAGGAAGAAAAACGAAATAAGTTAAATCTGGATTTTATATTAGAGAGATTAAACACTACTGAAAGGAAAGCGGAGGAATACAGGGCAAGGGAAAGCCGTTTTCAGAAGCTGGTGACAGGAAAGCGGAAGTCCATGGGAGAAATCAGAGCTTCTCTGGGAACCTACAGCGTGGATGCAAAGCTATTGATGGAGCGTCATCTGAAAAAAATACTGGATGAGAGAATACAGGTTTACTTTGATTATGGAAAAGGCTTCCGGGAGGACGCGTCTTTTTATATGCCGGACGTCTATGTGGAGGAGGGTAAGATTTTTGCGGAAATACCGGTGGACGGAAATGTGACCGCAATCAGGGTAGACCCCGCCGACCGTCCCTGCATGGTGCGGATTACGGAGCTTTCCCTGAATCAGATTCCCGTCCCCCTCCATAAAAAGCATGTGGAGACTAATGGGAAAACTATAAAAAGCGAGTGTTATGTTTTTGACACTTCCGACCCCAATATTCATATTAAGCTGGACGGACTATCCCGGACGGGAGATGATATGCTCACTGTCGGCATGGAGCTTTCGCCGGTAAGCGCCCAGATGGCGCAGATAATGATGGGAGCGGTTAAGAAGCTGTTCTAAACAGCGTGGAGATGAGAAAATATGGCTTCTTTGAAACAGGAATTAAAGCAAATACTGGTTCGCAGGCAGCACAGGCTGTATGAAAGGGAGCTTGCGGCCAAAAATCTGACTTATGACGAGTGGATAAGACAGCAGGAAGAAAAAGTAAATATTTCGACTATTAGAATTATAAAAGAGAAAAGACTGACAAATGATTCGAAAAAACCGAGAAATGAAAGCGACGGAAACAAAAATGAATTAGAAATTTCAAAAAATGAGGGATTTTTTCAACTTTTTGAAGTTTCAGACGAGAGCGGTCAATATTTCCGAGGGAAAATGACGCTGCTGTATTGCACGGTCTTTGACCTTGTGCAGGATATGGGAGCGCTTTTGGAAAAGGAACGCCCGGACGCGGTCATTTTATCCGTTTATCCGGGGCAGATGAGCAGGCTTGCCATTCCGCTTATTTGTCAGTCGTTTGGAAAAAATGAGAATACGCTGGTGGTTTACGGAGATGAGGATACCGTAAGAGGTACGGTCGAAGGTGCGGCAGGAGGAGCAGAAGAAGAAAACCGGGAAAAAGCCGGAGAGGAAATGGCCGGCAGGCGGGAAGCAAAGGTAAGGGAAAAACCGTGGTTTAAGCCCGGCTGGTCCCCCGACAGGTTTCTGTCCTCCTTTTATTTCGGCGGTCTGGCGGCGATAAGAGGGGCGGCATTGCGCAGCGCCCTGCAGGAGGCGGGGAGGGCGGAGACAGCCGACGCCCGGCGCTTTTTTGCGGAAGCTGCCGGACGGGGAGCTGTGTCAAGGCAGGAAAATGCCAGGGCCGGCAGTCCGGCTCCGGCGCAGGCGCAGGAATGGCTGTACAGACTGATATTTGAAATTCTGAAAGAAACGAATGCCTTTGAAAAGGGGCATGATGACGGGCAGCTTCCGGTGTGCCATATTGGACAGGTTTTGTTCCACAACAAAGAGGACGGCTATAAACAGACAGAGCGTTTACAGCTTCCTGAAAATAAGGTGAGAGAATATTTCCGGGGTAAAATGTGCCGGCAGGAGGGAATGGATATAGAAGAACGCCCGTTATTATCCATCATTATTCCTTCAAAGGATAATACGGAGGCGCTTTTCAAGTGCCTTGACTCCCTGACGGAAAGAACCCGAACCGCTTACCCTCTTGAGATTATTCTTGTGGATAATGGGAGCCGTGAAGAAAACAGAGAGAAAATTCTGCGGAAAGTCCGGGAGCTGAACGGACAGGAGTGCAGATATCTGTGTCAGCCCATGCCCTTTAATTTTTCGAAAATGTGTAATATCGGCGCGGAAAATGCCAAAGGGGAGCTTCTTTTATTTTTAAACGACGACATGGAGATAATACAGCCGGACTGGCTGGATAAAATGGCGGAAAAGGCTCTGCTTCCCTATGCGGGAGCCGTGGGGGCAAAGCTTTTGTATCCTGATTCGGATACCATCCAGCATGCAGGCATTACCAATCTTCGGGTGGGACCGGCTCACAAGCTGCAGTTTTTGAGCGACGGTGAGGTTCATTATTTTGGAATGAACAGGGGCGTCCACAATATGCTGGCGGCTACGGGCGCGTGCCTCATGATGAGAAGGGATGTGTTTTTTGAGGCGGGCGGCTTTTGTGAGGAGCTGGCGGTTGCTTTCAATGATGTGGATTTATGCTATACCATTTTTGAGAACGGATATTATAATATAGTAAGAAATGATGTGACGCTTTACCATCATGAATCCTTAAGCAGAGGCAACGACGGGGATTCCCCGGAAAAGCAGCTCCGACTTCTTAAGGAGAAGGACAGGCTCTATGAAAGGCATCAGCCGCTTTACGGGCGCGACCCCTTTTATCATCCGTACCTCACGACGGATATGCTGGAGCAGGAATACTCTCCGGCCTACCGTTATCAGGTGACTCTTGATATGCCCTGGTCGGAGGCGGTTTCAGATACAGGCGATGTGAGGAAAGCCAGAGAGGACAAATGTCTTGTGGTGGGAATGGAGTGCGCCATGGACATTTATAAATGGAAGTATGGAGTGTCCGCGGAATACGCGTTGCGACAGAGGAAGGACAGCGGCTACTATTTTCAGGGCTATTCTTTCATTATCGGAGCGGATAACGCATGTTATAAAAAGAAACTTCTTTTACGGAACAGGGAAAACGGCGGAGTCTGGCAGATTTCTTTGGACAGCAGATACCGCCCGGATATCAAAAATAATCTGCGGGACCAGATGAATGTGGATTTGACCGGTTTCGCGGCAAAGCTGGAAAAGGACGCGGTTCCGGCAGGCGTCTATCAGTTCGGGATGCTGGCGGAGGATAAGTGTTCCAGACAAAAGCTGGTAAACTGGAGCAACTGGGTACTGGAGGTAGGGGCGGATGGAAAATCCCATGGATGAAAAGGAAATGAATTATCAGGAGGCTTACGAGAGGGAGCATCTTCGGAACGCGGATTTGGCGGGAAGGGTTGCGGATTTGGAGGCGAAGTGCGACGAACTTAATTATAAGTTAAGCAGAATCAAAAACAATCCTCTGTGGAAAATGTCGGCGCCGCTTCGGAAGTGGATGCATTTTGTAATCCGTCAGAAGAACAGGCTGAAAAATTGCGGGAATCTGAAAGGGGTTATCCATAAGCTCCAATATAAAAAAATCGAGCGGGCGGCCATGGCGGGCTTCGGTACAAAGAGCTTTCCCACCCCGGAGCAGGCGGCGCAGGAGAGGGCAAAAAAATTTCCGCGCATGGTGAAATTCAGTATTCTGACGCCTCTCTACAATACGCCGGAGGATTTCCTCAGGGAAATGCTGGATTCCGTTATGAACCAGACCTATGAAAACTGGGAGCTGTGCCTTGCCGACGGCTCGGATAATGCCCACGGCTATGTGGAGGGGATTGTCAGGGAATATCAGGAAAAGTCCGGCAAAATCCGGTATCAGAAGCTGGAAAAGAACGAAGGGATTTCAGGCAATACCAACCATTGCCTGAAAATGGCAACCGGAGATTATATTGGTCTGCTTGACAATGACGACATTCTTCATCCCAGCACGTTATATGAGTATGCGAGGGCTGTCAATGAAAAGGGGGCCGATTACATATACTGTGACGAGACCACCTATAAAAGCGGCGATATCGATAAGATGCTTACCATGCATTTCAAGCCGGACTATGCCGTTGACAACCTCCGCGCCAACAATTATATCTGTCATTTCAGCGTCTTTGCCAGGTCGCTCCTTGACGGCATGGAGCTGTTCCGCTCCCGGTTTGACGGCAGCCAGGACCATGACATGATACTGCGTCTTACCGACCGGGCAAAAAAGGTGGTTCATATTGCAAGGATTCTCTATTACTGGAGAAGCCATCCCGGAAGCGTGGCATCGGATATCACGGCAAAGCCCTACGCCATAGAGGCGGCGAAGGGGGCGGTGGCGGACCACTTAAGACGGCATGGATTTGAGCATTTTCAGATTACCTCCACCAGAGCCTTTGAGACGATTTTTAAAATCAGATATCAGATTATCGGAAGCCCTCTGATTTCCATTATCATAGCGAACAAGGACCATGTTTCGGACCTGCGGCCCTGTATCGATTCCATTCTGGAGAAATCCACCTATGAGAATTTTGAGATTATCGTGGTGGAAAACAACAGCACGGAGAAGGCCACCTTTGACTACTATGAGGAGCTGAAGGAAAATGAAAAGGTCAGGGTAGTGAGGTTTGAGGGAGAATTCAACTACTCCGCCATAAACAATCTGGGCGCTTTAAGCGCAAAGGGCGATTATCTTTTGCTGCTCAATAACGATACCAGAGTGATTACGGTGAACTGGATAGAGGAGCTTTTGATGTACGCCCAGCGAAAGGACGTGGGGGCGGTGGGAGGCAAGCTTTATTATGCCGACAAGACCATTCAGCACGCCGGGGTGGTGCTCGGGCTTGGGGCGCACCGCACGGCGGGGCACAGCCATTACGGCCAGCACCGGGACAACCTCGGCTATATGGGAAGACTCTGCTATGCCCAGAATGTCTCCGCAGTAACCGGCGCCTGTCTTCTGGTGAGAAAGTCCCTGTTCGAGGAGGCGGGAGGGCTGGACGAAAGCTTTGCCGTGTCCTTAAACGATGTGGATTTTTGTTTGAAACTCCGGGAAAAGGGGTATCTGAACGTGTTTACGCCTTTTGCAGAGCTTTATCATCTGGAGTCGGCCTCCAGAGGGCTGGACGATAACGGGGAGAAGGCGCAGAGGTATAATCGGGAGTCGGAAAGGTTCAGGGAAAAGTGGAAGGAGGTCCTTGAAGCGGGGGACCCGTACTACAATGTGAATTTTTCTCTTGACAGAAGCGACTTTGCTTTGAAAATACAGTAATATTATGGTAAAATAATAAAATAGTATGTGCTGACAAGTATAGCAGCGAAATAATCATATCAGGAGGGTTAAAAATGAGTTACAGGGAGCAGTATGATTTTTGGCTGAAAGACGCCTATTTTGACGAGAAAACAAAGGATGAGCTGCGCGCAATCGCAGACAATGAGAAGGAAATCGAGGACCGTTTTTATAAGGAGCTGGAATTTGGCACAGGCGGCCTTAGAGGCGTGATTGGCGCGGGAACCAACCGCATGAATATCTACACCGTAAGAAAGGCCACACAGGGTCTTGCCAACTATATTATCAGTCAGGGAGGAAAGGAAAAGGGAGTTGCCATTGCTTACGATTCCCGCAGAATGTCCCCCGAATTTGCGGACGAGGCGGCTTTATGCCTTGCGGCAAACGGCATTAAGGCGTATGTATTCGACGCCCTTCGCCCCACCCCGGAGCTTTCCTTTGCGCTCCGCACGCTGCATTGCATTTCCGGTATCGTGATTACGGCAAGCCACAATCCGCCGGAGTACAACGGATACAAGGCATACTGGGAGGATGGCGCGCAGGTTGCCGCCCCCAGAGATAAGGAAATCATCGACGAGGTAAAGAAGGTCACAGACTATAACCAGGTGCTCACCATGGACAAGGACGCCGCCATCGCAGCGGACCTGTATCAGGTGATTGGGAAGGAAATCGACGACGCTTACATGGCTGAGTTAAAGAAGCAGATTATCCATCCCGAGATTATAAAGGAAGTGGCAGACGACATTACGATAGTTTATTCGCCTTTCCACGGGACAGGCAACGTGCCGGTAAGAAGAATCCTTTCCGAGCTGGGCTTTAAGAACGTTTACGTTGTACCCGAGCAGGAGCTTCCCGACCCGGATTTCACCACGCTGGATTACCCCAATCCCGAAGACCCCAAGGCGTTTAAGCTGGCTCTTGAACTGGCAAAGGAAAAGAATGCGGACATCGTTCTTGCAACCGACCCCGATGCGGACAGACTGGGCATCTACGCGCTGGATACCAAAACCGGCGAGTATGTTCCTTTCACGGGAAATATGTCGGGTATGCTGATTGCGGAATATATTTTAAGGGAGAGGACGGCGACAAACACCATGCCGGAGAATCCCGCTCTTGTCACCACAATCGTTACCACAAATATGGCGGGAGCTATTGCAAGAGACTACAATGTGAAATTTATCGAGGTTCTCACCGGATTTAAATACATAGGCGAGCAGATTAAGCTCTTTGAGCAGAGCGGCTCCAACAATTACGTGTTCGGCCTTGAGGAAAGCTACGGATGCCTGGCGGGTACCCATGCAAGGGACAAGGACGCCGTTGTGGCCGTTATGTGCCTGTGCGAGATGGCGGCATGGTGCAAGAAAAACGGAATCACCGTATGGGACCAGATGCTGAAGCTGTATGAGAAGTATGGATATTATAAAGAAACCCAGTATGCAATCACCTTAAAGGGCATCGACGGCTCCAAACAGATTGCGGAAATGATGGATAAGCTTAGAAGCAACCCGCCCAAGAACTTCGGCGAGCTCACCGTGAAGGAATTCCGGGATTACGACAGAGACGTTACAAAGGATTTGGCAACGGGAGAGGAAAGACCTACAGGACTTCCCAAATCCAACGTTCTGTATTTTGACCTCACCAACGATTCCTGGTGCTGCGCCCGTCCTTCGGGGACAGAGCCCAAAATCAAGTTCTACATGGGCGTAAAGGGAAGCAGCCTTGCCGACGCGCAGGATAAGGTGGAAAAGCTGACAGAAGCGCTGAAAGCTTATTTATAAAAAAGGATAGTGCCTGACTGCAGCTAATTGATAAGGCAGAGAAAAAGTAAGGTGCAGCCGCATCCGGTGATAAAATCTACAGGGCTATGGGCGTTGGCGGGCGTGTAAAACAGCCGCCGGCGCCCGGGAAAAGCCCCGTATGGGAAGCCGGATGCGGTGGTTTTTGTTAACATAAGGTCAGCGCGCGAAGTGTGCTGGCTGTTGTTTGGAGATGTAACCGGCATAATATGACAGAGGACTTTAAAAATGAGCAAGTTTGTAAAAATCAGTAATCTGAAAAAGACGCTGCGATATTTAAAGAAAAACGGAATACGGCCCACCTATTATGCTATGAAGGAGAGAATGGAGACAGAGGCGGGAGACGGCTATACCTATGTGCCGCCGACAGCGGAAGCTCTGAAGGAGCAGGAAAAAAGAGCGGAGCATATGAAGGTCAGGTTCAGCATTCTTGTACCGGCCTATGAGACGAAGGAAGAACATCTGCGGGCCATGATTGACTCGGTACTGGCCCAGAGCTACGGAAACTTTGAATTGATTATTTCGGACGCCAGCAGTTCCGATAAGGTGGAAAAGGTGATAGAGACCTATACGGACGGGCGGATTAAATATAGAAAAAAAGGGCAGAACGCCGGTATTTCCTCCAATACCAGCCAGGCGCTGGCCTATGCCACGGGGGACTATGCCGGTCTTTTGGACCATGACGATGTGCTTACAGGGGACGCCCTCTACGAGATGGCGGCCTGCATTGAAAAATATGAAAAGGAAGGCGTTTCGCTTAAGCTTTTGTATTCTGACGAGGATAAATGCGACAGCCGGGAGGAACGCTATTATGAGGTAAATAGAAAACCGGATTTTAATCTTGATTTGCTTCTGTCCAACAACTATATCTGCCATTTTCTGGTGATGAAGCGTCAGTTGATGCAGGAACTTGGCTTTCGGAGCGTGTGCGACGGCGCCCAGGACTATGATATTATCGTCAGGGCTGTGAATGTGATGATGGGGAAAGACAGACAGCAGCCGAAGAAAGCCAGCCTTCCCGTCGCCCACATTCCCCGGGTGCTGTATCATTGGCGGTGCCATGAGAATTCCACGGCGGAAAATCCGGCCAGCAAGCAGTATGCCTACGACGCCGGAAAAAGGGCGGTGGAGGATTTTCTTCGGGTGAGGGGATGGAAAGGGACGGTGTCCCACTTACGACACCTGGGATTTTACAGGACGGATTACCAGCCCGACCTTCTGCCGAACAGGGAAGATGTGGCGGTGGTGGGCGGCAAGCTGATTGACAGGAAAAATAAAATAGCGGGCGGCATTTATACGGCGGAGGGAAAGCCACTTTATAAAGGGCTGCATAAGGAATACAGCGGTTATATGCACAGAGCCGCGCTCCAGCAGGAGGCGGAAATGGTGGATATCCGCTGCATGAAGGTCTGCCGGGAAGCGGAGCTTATTCTGGAGGAGATGATGGGTGCGCCCTATCATCCGCACCCGGGCACGGGGCGGTTCGACTGGCGGGAATGTCTTTTGAAGGACAGAAGCTGGGAGGAGGAGGAAATTCTCGATTTGAGCCGCAGGTTTTGCGAGAGGATACGGCAGATGGGGTATCGGATTGTGTGGGAGCCGGTTATGGTGGAGAAGCTGGACCGGTAAAGAAGGCTTGGATTTTTGAGACCTGTCCTGGCGATATTGAATCGTAGCGGGAAAACCGGAAGAAGATAAATTATATGGAGATTTAATAAATGTCCAAAACTACAGTTGTGATACCGAATTATAATGGAATAAAGTATATAGACGACTGTCTTTCTTCCCTTTATCAGGGCAGCGTGGTTCCTGAAATTATTGTGGTTGACAATGGCTCTGCGGATGAAAGCCCCTCTCTTGTCAGGGAAAAATACGGGAGGGCGCGGATGATTTGTTTTGAAGAAAATACCGGTTTTTCAAAGGCGGTCAACGTAGGGATAAGGGCGGCGGAAACGGAATATGTGCTGCTGCTTAACAATGACACGGTAGCAGATGAGCGTATGGTGGAGGAGCTGGAAAAGGCCCTCGAAGGGGATGAGCTTGCTTTTTCCGCCGGGGCGAAGATGATTAACCTCCACAGGCCGGAGCTGCTTGACGGGGCCGGGGATTTTTATACGGCGTTGGGCTGGGCCTTTGCCAGAGGAAAAGATAAGGATGTAAACGCCTGCAACAAGCCCGGACGCGTATTTTCCGCCTGTGCGGGCGCGGCTCTTTACAGAAGGGAGCTGTTTGAAAAGACAGGATTTTTTGACGAAAATCATTTTGCCTATCTTGAGGATATCGATATTGGGTATCGCGCCAATATTTGTGGTTATCATAATATTTATGTACCGGGGGCGAAGGTGCGGCATGCCGGAAGCGCGGCCAGCGGCTCCCGCCACAATGCTTTTAAGGTCAGGTTGTCCGCAAGGAACAGTATTTATCTGATTTACAAGAACATGCCTCCGGTGCAGATTTTGATAAATCTTCCCTTTCTGCTGGCGGGATATGCGGTAAAAACGTTTTATTTCCTGTTAAAAGGGCTGGGCGGAAGCTATCTGCAGGGACTTCTTGCGGGGATAAAGCTCTGCGGTACAGAGGAAGGGCGCAGGCACAGGGTAAGATTTAAGGCGCGCTATCTGAAAAATTACGCATGGATTCAGGGTCAGCTGTGGGTGAATATTTTCAAGTTGTACTTTTTGTAATAATATTGTAAAATATTCCTAACCATTAAGCCCAAAAGGTAGCCAGGATATGATTAAGGACAATCAAAAGTATTTCAACCGATTGCACTTGCTGGCGGATGCCGTTATTGTGGCACTCTCCTACATGTTTGCATGGTATATAAAGTTCTGCACCATCTTTGCCGATACGGAGCCCGGTGCAGGCGCGCTGGATATGGGAACCTATTTCAGCTTCCTGTATTTTGTTGTGCCCGAATATATTATCCTGTACTACTTTTTTAATCTTTATGCTCCCAAGAGGGCTACCAGGCGGAAGTATGAATTTGCGGGTATTATCAAGGCAAATACCGTCGGGATAGTCTTTTTTATTGTTTTTCTTTACTTCATCAAGCAGCAGTATTTTTCCCGTTTTATGATGGGCGCGTTTTACGTGATAAATATCACCTTTACCACTATTTACCGCACGTTAATACGGAATTTGCTGCTTTATTTCCGAAAAAAAGGCTATAATTTAAAGTATATGCTGCTGATTGGCTATTCCAGGGCGGCGGAGGAATATATTACCAGAATCAACGCAAATCCCCAGTGGGGCTATGTGGTCCGGGGGATATTAGACGACAGGATTCCCAGCGGCACGCTTTATAAGGGCGTGAAGGTGGTGGGCAGAATCGAGAACATCAAGTATATTCTGCCGGAAAACAATCTGGACGAAATCGCCATCACGCTGGCGCTCAAGGATTACGACCATTTGGAGGCTATTGTGGACTTGTGTGAAAAATCCGGCGTCCACACCAAATTTATACCTGACTATAATTCGCTGGTGCCCAGCCACCCCTACACCGAGGATTTGATGGGGCTTCCTGTCATCAATATCCGCTATGTGCCCTTAACCAACACCTTAAACTGGGTGGGAAAGCGGGCAATCGACCTTATAGGCTCCTTTTTCGGGCTCGTCCTGCTCTCGCCCGTTATGCTTCTTGTGGCTCTTGCCGTGAAATGCAGCAGCCGGGGGCCGGTGATTTTCAAGCAGGAGCGGGTAGGGCTGCATAACAAGACTTTTAATATGTATAAATTCAGAACCATGGAAATGCAAAAGCCTTCCGCGGAGGAGCAGGCATGGACGGTGAAGGACGACCCGAGGGTTACGAAGGTGGGGAAGTTCCTGCGCCGGACAAGCATAGACGAGCTACCCCAGCTTTTTAATATTCTGATGGGGGAGATGTCCCTTGTAGGGCCAAGGCCGGAGCGGCCGCAGTTTGTGGAGAAATTCAAGGAGGAAATTCCCCGTTATATGATAAAGCATCAGGTAAGGCCGGGACTTACGGGGTGGGCGCAGATTAACGGCTACCGGGGCGATACCTCCATCCGCAGAAGAATCGAGTACGACCTTTTTTATATTGAAAACTGGACCATGTCGATGGATTTTAAAATTATGTTCCTTACTATATTTAAAGGCTTTATCAACAAAAATGCCTATTAAAAACAGTTACTGCAAAACAACGGATTGTAAATACAGATTTACAAATATTAAAGATAAATTAATATAGCGGACAGGGTATTGCTTAAACATAAATTTTGTGCGAAAATAATATCTTGTGAGAAATCACAGATGATAAAGCCCGTAATTTGTGGATAAAGTAAAAAGGGGGAAATGATGATATGGCGACAGAACCGAAGAAACCAGTTCATAAAAAACCTGTGCAAAAGAAACCCGTGCAGAAAAAGTCCGTACAGAAACAGCCGGCTTCAAAGAAACCGGTGAAGCATACGGAGCCTGTGCACACGGCAAAGAAGAAACCGGCACCGAAGAATAATGCAAAAAAGAAACGTACAAAGATAGTGCTTTTCGTCCTGGAGATTTTTATTCTCCTTATTATGGTAGTAGTGCTTTACAGCGTCTTTAAGATTGAAAAGGTAGGAAAGGTGAATCTGCCTCAGGAGGAATTTGTAATCAACCCCGAGGTGGAGGAGAAGGTGGAAACCACCATGAAGGGATACCGGAACGTCGCGTTGTTCGGCGTGGACTCCACTTCCGGCGCGCTCACCAAGAATACGCGAAGCGACACCATCATGATAGCGTCCATCAATCAGGATACCGGCGAATGCAAGCTTGTCAGCGTTTACCGTGACACCTATCTGAACCTGAGCAACGACAGCTACAATAAATGTAATTCCGCCTACGCAAAGGGCGGCCCCATGCAGGCAATCAATATGCTGAACATGAACCTTGACATGAACATCAAGGATTTCATAACGGTTGGTTTTGCAGGTCTTAGCAATACCGTTGACGCGCTTGGCGGTATTATGATTGACATTGACGATGTGGAATTAAAGCACATCAATAACTACCAGAAGACCATGGCAAGCGATATGAAACGGGAGTACACGCCTGTGGAGAGTACCGGTTATCAGCTCCTGGACGGCCTTCAGGCCACCGCTTACTGCCGTATCCGTTATGGCGGCGGCGACGATTTCAAGCGTACGGAGCGTCAGAGAGAGGTTCTTCTTGCAATCTTTGAAAAGGCAAAGAGCGCTTCACCGGCAACCCTTACCGCTGCGGTAAATGCGATTTTTGATAACGATGAAATTTATACCTCTCTGGATGTAGCGGATATCCTCGATATTCTGGGAGACATCACCAAATATGAGGTGGTGGCTCAGGGCGGATTCCCGGAGGAGAGCAGGCGTACCACAGGAACCATCGGTTCCAAGGGAAGCTGCGTCGTACCTGTATCCCTTGCGGACAATGTACAGTGGCTCCATGAATTCCTCTTTGAGGACGAAGAATATTCGCCTTCCGATGCGGTAATCGAGTATAGTAACAAGGTAGAGGCGGATACCAGCGGTTACGTGAAATAGAAGAAACGTCAAAGAGCCATGGAAATTTGGCTTTGGATAAAAGGGGCTGTCTGTGACAGCCTCTTTTCCGGTCAGGGGACAGCCTCCGGCGGGAAAATCTGACGGTGCAGGAGAAATTGTTATGGTAGAAGCGGACGTAATTATTCCGGTATACAAACCGACTTTAAGACTAATCGATTTGCTGGACAGGCTGAGGACACAGACTTATCCGGTTCACCGCATCATCTTAATCAACACGGAAAAACAGTACTTTGACGCTTTTGCGGACGAAAAGTTTTGGAGGCGCTATGATAATCTTCTGGTGAAGCATGTGACAAAGCGGGAATTTGACCATGGCGGCACCAGAAATTTCGGGGTTTCCTTTTCGGATGCGCCGTACTTTATTATGATGACGGACGACGCGCTGCCGGAGGATGATAAGCTGACAGAGCGGCTTCTTATGCCCTTTGAGGATAAGAGGGTGGCCATGTCCTATGCAAGGCAAACGCCGGGGGAGGGGTGCGGAATCATTGAAAGCTATACCCGCTCTTTTAACTACCCGGAGGAATCCCGCATAAAATCGGCGGAGGATATCAGGGATATGGGGATTAAGGCTTTCTTTGCCTCCAATGTGTGCGCGGCCTACCGGCGGGAGGTTTTTGATGAATTAGGGGGGTTTCCCGGTCATACCATATTTAATGAAGATATGATTTACGCCAGAGGGCTTTTGGATGCGGGATATTCCATCGCCTATGCTGCGCAGGCGAAAGTGGCTCATTCCCATAATTACAGCGGCCTGCAGCAGCTTAGGAGAAACTTTGATTTGGGGGTATCCCATGCGGAGCACCCGGAGGTTTTTGGCGGGATTTTGGCGGAGTCGGAAGGCATCCGTCTGGTGAAGGAAACCTGCGGCTATTTGTGGAAAGCAGGAAAGCCGTGGCTGATATTTAAGCTTATCTGGCAGAGCGGGTGCAAGTATATCGGTTATTTTATGGGGAAAAGATACCAAAGCCTTCCGGGCCGGATGGTAAAAAAGCTTTCCATGAACAGGGAATACTGGATAAAATGAAACAGAAAAAACAAATTTTTGTCACAAATTGAACACAATTGCCGGATATACTTAAGCTCATAAAAGAAAACAAGGACAGCAAAAGGATGAGCTGGAAATTCAGATAAGAAAGAGAGGTAATTGTCATGTATGAAAATAATTATCCAAACAACTACAGTAATCATACCGCGGAACAGAATTCTGTGAACAACAGCACCTATCATTACGAGAACGGCGGAAGTTTCAGCGGAGCAAATTATAATGCGGGAGAGAGCCATGCCGCAGGCTTTGGCGGCAGCACGGCAGGCGCTAACGGAAGCACCGGAAGAAACGGGAAAGGAAATAAGGGAGGAATCGGGAAAAAGATTGCGGTGGCAGTCTGCTGCGGACTGTTTTTCGGGGTTTTTGCCGGACTTGGATTCCAGGCCATAGACACGGCGTCGGACTTCCTCAAAATCGGTTCTAAAAACGCTCAGTCTGCGGAGACGGATTCCGATAAGGACAATGCGCAGATTGCGGATAACCAGGGGGACAAAGCAACATCTCTTTCCTACGACAATTTAAGCGAGGAGCAGATTGACGAGATACAGCAGCTTATCACCAGCCAGGTGGCAAAGACAACGGTTACGGACGTGACCGAGGTGGTAAAAGAGGTGATGCCGGCGGTGGTTTCCGTAAACAACAGATATATTGAGAGAATGAGCTTTTTAGGACAGGAGTTCAGCCAGGAGGCCGGCGGCTCCGGTTCAGGAATCATTGTAGGGAAAAACGACGAGGAGCTTTTGCTTGTCTCTAACTATCATGTGGTGGCGTCCGCGGAGGAGCTGACGGTGCAGTTTGCAGACGGAACCCAGTGCGGCGCACAGACAAAGGGGTATGACGAGGCGAAGGATTTGGCGGTGATTGCGGTGCCGCTTTCCGATATCAGCAATGATACCATGAACAAGATTACAATCGCAAAGCTGGGCAGCTCCGACGACCTTACGGTAGGGGAGCCGGTGATTGCAATCGGCAACTCCTTAGGCTACGGGCAGTCGGTTACCACCGGTGTGGTCAGCGCCCTTGACAGGGTAATAGGGACGTCGGCTCCCGCACAGACCTCACAGCAGACGGATACGGAGGTGAATACTTTCATTCAGACCGACGCGGCAATCAACCCCGGTAATTCGGGCGGAGCCCTTATCAATATCAAAGGCGAGGTTATCGGCATCAATTCCAACAAGATTGGCGGCTCCGCCGTGGAAGGCATGGGCTATGCGATTCCCATATCCGATGCGCAGCCCATTATCCAAAAGCTGATGGAAAAGCAGACCAGAAGCAAGGTCGCAGAGTCAGAGAGAGGGTATCTCGGGATTACAGGTCTTGATGTGAATCAGGAATCCGCATCGCTTTACGGGCTTCCCCTTGGGGCTTTCGTCTCCAACGTAGTGGAGGGCTCGGCGGCGGACAAGGCGGGACTTGTTCGTGGCGATATCATCACAGCGATTAACGGATGGGAAATAAAGTCAATGGCGGAGCTGAAGGAGGAGATTTCCGGCTACGCGGCAGGAGAAACGGTTGAGCTTACGATTATGCAGGGAAGCCCCGACGGGTATCAGACAAAGACGGTGGAAGTGACGCTGGGGCGCGCGGGGTGAGTAAAGAAATCCCTCTAATATTCAGGACAACTGTCCCTTGGTATATAGGTGACAGGGAGATTAATAAACTCAGGTTCCTGTTGTTCATAGGTCATAAGGCGGTATAGTGCTTGAAAGCATTGTACCGCCATTTTTTCCATATGAAGGTAAACGACTGAGACAGACGGAATTGTATATTCACACCTGTCTAATGGATTGTTTCCGACTGCAATTATTTCTATCTGTCCGGGAATGGAAACTGACTTTTGGAAAAAAGCCTTTACGGCCCCGGGAATCATTGAATCGGTTGAATAAAAAATACAGTCTGTTGCCGGGTATTTTTCCAAAGCATGCATGGTGGCGTCATAGCCGCCTTTGGCAGTAGGAGCCGTACAGCAGACAGGAGGAAGATTCATGCCGTTTTCCGTACAGGAATAGGAAAAAACATTGGTGCGAAGATTCATTCCGTTAAAAGTGGCCTCGGAAGTGATAATCAGAGGATTTCTTTTTCCATGGGAGGCAAAAGCCTGTGCCGGAATGAAGCCGATGGACTTATCATCCATTGTAACGGCGGAATATTTTTTTGAATAACGGTTATATAGTACAATCGGTCTGAGAAAATCTGAATTTTCAATTATTTCCAAATCCTTTTCTGAGGAATTGCAGATAATAATTCCATGGCATGAACGGATTAGTTCATCTGTCATTGCAAGATTGAGTTTCCCCGCTTCATAAGATTTTAAAAGAACGGAACAGGGAACAGGGGCACTCATAATTTCCTGCTCGATAGCCTTAAAAAACCGGGTCATCATTTCCGCCCGATAATCAGCTATCCAGAAAATAACAATCTGATAATGAAAGGTACTGTCTGCAGCGCGAAGGCTGGCTGCGCCGACATTATGTCTGTAACCGATAGAGGCGGCAATTGCAAGAACTTCCTTTTCTGTTGCGGAAGAAATTTTTCGTTCTTTTGCTTTCCCATTTAAAATAATTGAAACTGTGCTGGTAGATACGCCGGCCATCTGGGCAATCGTCTTAATTGTCGCCATAGTTTTTCCTCTAATTAAAGTCTGTTTAATTATCCTGTTTTAAATCATAACAATTTTTCCATTAAATTGCAATATACTCTTGACACAGACAAGTTTAGGGGGTATCATTAGTAAAACGTTATAGTTAAACGTTGTACTAGAACGATATACTATAGGAACGGAGGGAAAGAAATGGTTGTAATAGGAGGAGGCCAGGGATTTTGGGGCGACAGTAACGATGCAGCAATTCACATGGTAAGGAACAGTAATATCAATTATCTTGCATGTGATTACCTTGCGGAACTGACGCTGTCAATCATGGCAAGACAAAAGTTAAAAAATCCAAATGCCGGATATGCAAGAGATTTTCTCGGGATGATGAAGGAATGCGGAAAAGAGGCTTATGAAAAGGGCATTAAGGTTTTAACAAATGCAGGCGGGATGAATATTAAAGGATTGGTGGATGCATTGGCTGAGCAGGCCGCCGGGCAGGGGCTTAAGGGAATGAAAATCGGCTACGTGCTCGGCGATGAAATTTCCGCTGAAATTCCCCGGCTTCTTGCGGAAGGCATGACATTCGACAATATAGATGATGTAGGGGATTTTAACGAAGTCAGAGATAAAATTTTTAATGCCAATGTTTATTTTGGACATGAACCTACGCTTGCCTGTTTAGAGCAGGGGGCAGATATGGTTATTACGGGACGTTCCACGGATTCAGCCTTATTTTTAGCGCCTTGCATTTATGAGCTTGGATGGAAAGCGGATGACTGGAATAACCTGTCCCGGGGGATTATGGCGGGACATTTGTTAGAGTGCGGCGGTCAGGGGGCAGGAGGTAATTATGACTATGACTGGCGCGGCGTTCCCCGGATGGATGAACTGGGATTTCCTATCGCTGAGGTTTCGGAGAATGATTTCGTTATTACAAAAGCGCCGGACTGTGGGGGAATTATCTGTGAGCAGTCGTGTAAGGAACAGTTTTTATATGAGGTGCATGACCCTGCCAATTACATAACGCCTGATGTTACCGTCGATATCAGTCAGGCGACGCTTAAGCAGGCAGGAGATAACCGGGTCCGGGTAGGGAATGTCAGAGGAAAAGAAAAGCCGGAAATGTTAAAGGTTTCTATGGGTTATCATGCGGGCTATAAGGTGGCGGGTATGCTGAGCTTTGCATGGCCGGACGCTTATGAAAAGGCTCAGTATGCTGCGGACATCATTATGAAAAAGATGAGGAGGAAAGGATTGAAGGCGGAAGAGGTCAGGATTGATTATATTGGCGTTAACGCTCTTCATCTCGCCGTCGCGGAGACTGACTCGGATAAACTGAAGGATTTGAACGAGGTTGTCATGAGGATTGCGGTCAGGACATTGACAAAGGAAGAAGCCTATAAGCTGGTTCCGGAAATTGCACCGCTACAGTTAAACGGCCCTCCCGGAGCAAGCTTTTTCGGAGGAAGGGCAAAGGTTCAGGAGGTAATCGGGCTGTGGCCTACATTAATTCCGAGAGATGCGGTCAGGCTGACAAGCCATATACTGGAAGTTTAGAGGCGATACGAAAGGCAAAGCAAGGAGAACGGATTATGCAGATATATTTAAATCAGATTGCGCACGGGCGCTCCGGTGACAAAGGCGATACCAGTAATGTCTGCGTTTTTGCCAGAAAACCGGAATATTATGAGATTATTAAACGTGAGGTTACGGAAAAGCGCGTAAAGGAGCACTTTGGGGATATGGTTCTGGGAACGATTACCAGATACGAGGTTCCTTCTTTAGAAGGGTTTAACTTTGTAATGAAGCATGCATTGGGAGGAGGGGCAACTCATTCCCTCCGCATGGACAGTCTGGGAAAATCCATGGGAAGCGCTTTTATGCGAATGAAAATTAATGTGGAGGAAAATGAGATTTGACAGGGTTGGCTTATGGAAAAAAATAAAAGTCTGAAAAAAATGCAGGCATTGGAAAATCTGCTGGTGATTGATTTGACCAGGGTGGTGGCCGGACCGTATGCCGGGGCTATTCTGGGAGATTTGGGAGCAAAGGTTATCAAAATAGAGGTTCCTGAAAAGGGAGACGACGCACGCGGTTACGGCCCCTATGAGAAAGGGGAAAGCGTTTACTACGCTAATCTGAACCGGAATAAGAAAGGAATCACTTTAAATCTTAAGACAGAAGAGGGAAAAATTATTTTAAAACAGCTGGCGGCGAAAGCAGATATTCTGATAGAAAATTACCGGCCGGGCGTTATGGATAAACTGGGACTCGGATATGAGACGCTCAGGGAGATTAATCCTCGACTGATTTATGGTGCCGTATCCGGTTTTGGAACATATGGGCCTTATTCGCAAAGGCCGGGCTACGATATTATTTCACAGGCCATGGGAGGTCTAATGAGCCTGACAGGTGAAAAGGGCGGGGAGCCCACAAGGTCAGGGAACGCCATGGGGGATATTCTTGGCGGTATGAATCTGGTAATCGGAGTTCTGGCGGCTGTAAATGCAAGAACCATGACGGGAAAGGGACAGAAAATTGATGTCGCCCTTGTTGATTCCGTTGTGGCAAGCCTTGAAAATGCCTATATCCGGTATTTTGAATCAGGTGAAATCCCTCCCAGAAACGGAAATGCGTATGCGTCCATTGCGCCCTATGACTCTTATCATGCGAAAGACGGACTTGTCATCATTGCCTGCGGAAACCAAAAGCTGTACGAAAAATTCTGCAATGAAGTTATTCATATGCCATGGATGATAGAGGATGAGAGATTTCTGACAGTCCCCCTTCGGGTGGAAAATAATGAGATTCAGAAACGGTATATTGAAGAATGGACAATGGAGCATACGGTAGAAGAAGTAGTAGAGCTTACGCTGGCGCAGGGCATTCCGGCGGGGCCGATTTACAATGTAAAACAGATTACAGAGGATGAGCATATTGCCGGGGCAAGGGAAATGTTTGTTGAAATTGAGCATCCGGTTATCGGGAAAATGAAGGTGAACGGCCAGCCGGTAAAGCTTCTGGATATGCCGCCACGTGTCAATATGCCGGCGCCTACATTGGGACAGCATAATGTGGAAATTTTATGCGGAATGTTGGGATATGACAGGGAAGAACTGAACCTTTTTGCGGAAAGGCATGTAATTTGACAAAAAACAGGTGAATGTCAGGAGTAAATATGATAAACGAACTGGAACAAATAAAACAGAGAATCTTGAAGGAATATGAAGCGTCAGGCCTGCCGGTAATTTATGAGGAAACTTATTGTGATGAAATGATGCTTCCCATGTCCGACGGAGCGGCTTTGAAAACCTATATTTTCCGTGGCTGTAAAGACGGGGCTGTGCCGGTAATTCTTCAGCGTTCGCCCTATGCCCATGCATTGGAAATATATAAGCTGCACGGAAGGGAGCTTGCAAAAAGAGGCTTCGGGGTAGTTTTACAGTTTTGCAGAGGAACAGGGGAGTCAGAGGGAGAGTGGAACCCGAATGTAAACGAGCGCAAAGATGGTATAGACACTCTTCAGTGGCTTTGCGCGCTCCCATGGGTGAAAAATGTGGGGTATTGGGGAGGCTCCTATCTGGCGCTGACGGGCTGGTGTATGGCTGATTGCATACCGGATAAGGTGAGGGGAATGTATCTGGGCGTTTATGGCACAGACCGCTTTACATCCGCCTATGAAAAGGGATTATTCCGCCATGATGTATTGACTGCATGGGCAATGGAAAACGCCGGATATGAGGTCAGAGCGGACTATATGGAAAGCTGCAAATACAGGCCGCATGTGGAAGTAGACGAAGCGCTCTGGGGCAGGAGGCTTCCCTGGTATCGGGACTGGGTGACGGCGACGACGGCGGATGCCCCCTACTGGCAGGAGGGATTCTGGAAAATGCTGAGTGAAATACCTTCCAGGGTGAAAATTCCTTTGTTTATAACAGATGCGTGGTATGACCATCATTTGGGAAGCGCAATCAAATCCTATGAAAAGCTGTCGGAGGAAGCCAGAGAAAAGAGTACGCTGCGGCTGGGCTGTTGGAATCATTCCGGGCAAAACTGCATCGGGTGGGAAGACCCCGAAAATTTGCAGAACAGCGAAATCGTTTCCATGACAAAGTGGTTTTGGGATTTGCTGGTGGAGGAAAGAGAGCCGCAGAAAAAAACGGAAGTCTATGTTATAGGAGCGGATAAGTGGATAGAACCCGGGGCGTGGCCGATGCCGGTAAAAGAAATCAGAAAGCTTTATTTATCAGGAAATTATTCGGAAAAAGTGAAAAATGCAAGGGAACTGACCTTTGAGCAAGATGAGTGTGCCGGAGGGGCAGAGTATGATTATGACCCGGAAAATCCCGTACCGTCATTGGGAGCCGAGGCAATGCTGCGCTCCATGGATAAGGTTGGAAGTTTATTTCAGCCGGAGGCGGGATTTCGCGATGACGTGGTCTCGTTTGTCTCCAGGCCTCTATCAGAGAAGCTGACGATAGGCGGGAAGTTAAGAGTGCATTTAAGCGTGATAAGCGACTGTGAAGATACGGCCTTTTCGGCAAAAATTATGGAAATGAGAGCGGACGGAACATCTGTCAATATCCGTTCGTCCATCACTACAATTGCCGCTGACTGCCCGGAAAGGTATCATCCGGGGGAAATTGCGGAAGTCTGCGTGGATATGTGGGATATTGTGTGGGAAGTGAAAGCGGGAAGCCGCATACGGATTGATATTTCATCCTCGGATTTTCCCCAGTATGCCATACACAGTAATTATCCGGGAATCTGGTCTGAACAGAGACAGACGAAAACAGCGCATCAGCAGATATGCTGTGAAGCGGTACACCCATCCTGGCTGGAGATTCCGGTTTTAGGAAAAGCATGAAACATATAGGAGCATTAAATAACTTCTATTGTTATAAAAAAGGGAGGAGGTATATGGTATGACATACCGAAACACAAACATTGATGAGAGAGGAGTGATGTATGGAAAGTGGATGACCGCGCCTGACACATGGACAATCAACTTTGGAAACGTGTATTGCTATCTGCTTATCGGAAAGGAGAGAGCTCTTTTGTTCGACACGGCTTACGGAGTGGGAAATCTGCGTGAGTTTGTAGAAGGCATTACGGACAAGCCGGTGACGGTGGTAAATTCCCATGGGCATTTTGACCACACAGGAGGCAATCCATGGTGGGAAGAAGTCTGGGCCGGTCCGGGGGCAGAGAGTGTAATGAAAAAAGCATTCAGCCCGGAAATGCAGAAGGACTTTGACAGCAAGCCGCACCCTGATTATCAGGTACATACTGTGCGGGAGGGATACGTGTTTGACCTGGGCGGCAGAGAAGTGGAGGTTTTCGAAATTCCGGCACACCATGAAAGCAGCATTGCGCTTCTGGACAGGCAAGGGCGCGGATTGTATTCCGGAGACGAGATGGAGGCGGGACAGGTGTTATTGTTTGTAAGAAATCAGATAATACCCGTGAAAGACGTCGTGGCCGCTCATCTGGAAAATATGAAAAAGCTGAAAAGCCGGGAAAAGGAATTTGACGTTATCTGTCCGGCTCACAACGGAACACCGCTGTATAAAGGCTATCTGGATGATTACATTGCCTTATCGGAGCAAATTCTGGCAGGAACAGCAGAGATTATGCCGGATACTGCCGGCTTTGGATTCCCACCGTATACGAAAGACGGAATGTTCGGGGCGGCAGGCGATTTGGAACGCGCCCAGTATGGAGGAGCTTCTTTTGTCTATAAAAAAGAAGCGTAAATTGGAAGTACAGGATAAACACAGATGGCGAATGCCAGGAAAGGAAAAAAGTATGAAGGTAAAAAAGATTTTAGCACTGTTATTGACAGCTATCGTGACGGTTTCTTCGATTTCAGGATGCGGAGGGGGAAATTCGTCTGATAATTCATCCGGGGGGGGTAATTCCGGTTCCGATGCATCGGCAGAAGTGCAGGATACAGGAGCTTCTGCAGAAATCAATTTTGACGAAGAACCTTATGAGATTAATTTTCAGTATATGGTAGCGCAGGAAGGCCCTAATCAGCAAAAGGTAAATGAGGCAATTAACGAGCTGGCACTGAAAGAACTGAATATGAAGGTCAATATGATTCCTATGACTTGGGGAACCTATAACAATCAGATTTCCATGATGCTGGCGGCCAACGAGCCTCTGGATATTTTCCTTGCATTTGCGGACCGCTTTTCCACTTATATCGAGTCCCAATATGTAGTGGATTTGTCTCAGTATACCAATGAATTACAGGGGGCGTTTGAGGTACTGGGCGAGGACGCGGAATGCGGATATATCGGAGATTTCCTTGTAGGTCTGGGACAGATGAAGGAGCGCGGCTATCCGGCAGGCCTGATTGTGCGCAAGGACATCTTTGACGAACTGGGTTATAAAGTGGAGGATTTTAATGTAAGTCCCGACGATTATTCCTCTTTTAACCAGATTACAGAACTCTTTGCAAAAGTGAAAGAAGCCCATCCTGATATGATTTGTATGGATGGAACATCTATTATGGGATTGCAGGACCTTTCCTATATGGACAACCTTGGGAGCGACTTTGGCGTTCTGGAAAATTACGGGCAGACCACTACCGTCACCAACTGGTTTGAGTCCGAACAGTGGAAAAATTTCTGTCAGATTGGCAGGGAATGGTTTACAAAAGGATATCTGTCTCAGGATATCGCGGTAAATCAGGATTCCGGCGAGTTGAAAATGAAGGCGGGAAACTGTTTCTCTTTCATTGCTAACGTGAAGCCGAACACCAATGTTGAAAAACTGGCGCAGACGGGTTATGAAGTGGAAGTGATTCCCCTTGGAGATGCCATGAAAAATACCAATGCGGTAAATTCAGCGCTGATTTCTGTTGCAAACGCTTCCAAAGACCCGCAGAAAGCCGCTATATTCTTAAACTGGATTTATACCAGCCAGGAATTTAATGATTTGATTAACTGGGGTATTGAGGGCGAGGACTGGGTGCTCACAGAGGATGGTCTTGCAGCTTATCCCGACGGAGTGGATGCCAACAGCGTAGGCTATCATAATGACTTTGGCTATGTGTATCCCAATCAGTTTGCAGGTCATCCGTGGACGGGCAACCCCGCCGACATCTGGGAGCAGTATGAAGTTTATAATTCAGGTATTACGACATCAAAAGCATACGGCTTTACCTTTGATTCTACGCCTGTGGCTACGGAAGAAGCCCAGCTTGTGGCTGTGAGGGACCAGTACTGGAAGGATTTGGCCTTCGGGGCGGTTGACTTTGATGAAAAATTTCAGGAATTTAACGATGCCCTATATGCTGCAGGACTGCAGACCGTAATGGACGAGAAACAGCGACAGCTTGACGAGTGGCTTGCGGCTCAATAAAAGGAGAGTGTCTATGGAAAGAAAAAAATTGAGCGCGGCAAAGCTGCGGCAGTATCTTCCGTTGTATTTGATGATGCTCCCGGCACTCATTTACCTTTTTATCAATAATTATATTCCTATGGCGGGAATTGTAGTGGCGTTTAAAAAATTTAACGCTAACGACGGCATGTTTGGCAGTCCGTGGGCAGGGCTTACAAATTTCACCTATCTGTTCGGCTCCAACGATACTGCGATTATTATCCGAAATACGCTGCTTTACAACGTTGCCTTTATTATTGTTAATACTGTGGCAGGTATTATGCTGGCAATTTTTATCTCGGACGTGGTAAGCCATAAGCTTAAAAAACTGTACCAGAGCGCGGTGCTGCTGCCCTTCCTTATCTCTATCGTGGTAGTCAGCTATATTGTGTTTGCCCTGCTGAGCCATGAAAACGGTATGCTGAACAAAGGGCTGTTCCCGGCGCTGGGAATTGAACCTGTACAGTGGTACAATGACACGACCTGGTGGCCGCTGATACTTATCGTTACAAACTGCTGGAAGGGTGTCGGATACGGTACGTTGATTTATATTGCCGCTATCGCCGGCATCGATAACAGCTTTTATGAGGCTGCGGAGCTGGACGGCGCGAACAAGTGGCAGCAGATTACAAGGATTACGCTGCCCTGCCTGGTTCCCTCCATTATCACTTTGCTGATTATGAACATTGGCAAAATATTTTACTCTGATTTCGGGTTGTTTTATCAGGTTCCCCAAAATTCAGGCTCTCTGTTTACAGTGACAAACACCATTGACACTTATGTCTACAGAGCACTGGTAAGCTCCGGCGGTATCGGGCGTTCCTCTGCGGCGAGTCTGTTCCAGTCTGTGGTGGGCTTCGTGCTGGTGATGGTTTCCAATCTCATCGTGCGCAAGGCCAGCCCGGATAACGCAATTTTCTAAAGGAGGGGACTATGGTACAATCGAAAGGAAGAAAAGTCTATCAGGCTGTAATAAATATTGTTTTGATGTTGATGACTCTGTGCATGGTTCTGCCTCTGGTTTTGCTTTTTATGTCTTCCATTACGGAAGAAAACACGCTGGTGGCTAACGGGTATTCCTTTTTTCCGGCAAAGTTCAGTCTGGAAGCATATCTGTATATCATGCAGAATGCCAATACCGTGTTCCGGGCATATGGGATTACGATACTGGTAACGGTAATCGGGACAGCAGCCGGGTTATGTCTGTGTTCCATGATAGCGTTTCCGTTGTCCTTAAAAGATTTGCCAGGACGGAGGGTGATAAGCTTTTATGTTTTTTTCACCATGCTTTTTTCCGGCGGGCTGGTGCCCTCATACATTATGTGGACAACCATGTTCCATATAAAAAATACCCTGTGGGCATATATCCTGCCAAACTTCCTGTTAGGGGCGTTTAACATTATTCTGATGAGAACCTTTTTTACCACCGGTATACCGGCGGACCTTTACGAGGCGGCAAAGATTGACGGCGCAAGCTACCTGACGATTTACAAAAAAATCGTTCTGCCGCTGGGAAAGCCGATACTGGTGACGGTGGGGCTGTTTACCGGGCTGTCTTACTGGAACGACTGGACAAACGGGCTTTACTATATCAGCAAGTCGGAAATGCTGAGTATTCAGGCGCTTTTAAACCGTATGATTCAGGATATTCAGGCGCTGGCGTCTCAAAGCACGGCCGATTCCGGTTCGCTGATGCAAATACCGCAGGTATCTATCCGAATGGCGATTGCTTTTGTGGCGATTTTACCGATTCTGATAGTGTATCCGTTCCTGCAGAAATATTTTGCCAGCGGGATTATGCTGGGAGCAGTAAAAGGTTAAAAGTTTGAAAGGGGTTATTATTTTATGGCTAAATTCACCTGTAATTTTATTTCTTATACATTAAGAAGGACGGTGGATATCACGGTGGTAATTCCCACCGTGACGATTCCTGAGTCCATGGGGTTATCTGAGAGCCGTAAGCACACACCGAAGGAAAAATTTCCTGTGCTGTATTTGTTTCATGGTATGGGAAACAATCATGCCACATGGACAGGCTATACGAATGTGGAAATGTACGCCGAAGAGAGGCAGATTGCTGTGGTGAATATTTCTGCTGAAAACAAAAGCTATGTAAAGGTGGGAGGCGACGACTTCTTTACCTTTATTTCCGAGGAACTGCCGGATTTTGTCTGCGGTATGTTCCCGGTTTCAGACAGACCGGAGAATAGTTATATTGCGGGGCTGTCTATGGGTGGGTACGGTACGCTGGTACATGCCCTGAACTTCCCGGAAAGGTTCGCAGCTTTTGGAATCTTCTCCGCGGCAGTAAAGCTGAATCCGGAAAAACTGATAACAGGAGATGCGGCTGCGACGGAAGAAAAGCCTGCAAATCCCCGGTTTGACCCTGAAAGCCTTGCGGAAGGTATCAGCAGCGAAGGAAAGAAATTTCCCAGAGCCTATATGGCCTGCGGACAAAAGGATTTTCTTTATGAGGCAAATAAGGCGTTTAGGGATAAGCTGATTTCTTACGGAGCGGACGTGACATGGGATGAGCATCCTGACTACGGTCACGAGTGGCGGTTCTGGGACATGGAGGTTGAGAAGTTTATGGACTGGCTGCCGCGTACTGACGGATATGCAAAGGCGGGACGCCGCCAGATTTAATTAAGTAAAGACAGAAACCACCCTGTTTTGTATTTTCGGACAGGGTGGTTTTTTTATAATAAGCTGGCTCGCGAAGCATGTAAAAGTATGTTTTTGTGGAGGATTTGTTGCTTTTAAAAGCGGAAACGGATATACTGTAAACAGAAAAGGAAAAATACGGGGAACCGGAATGACGCAGGCAGAGAGGGATAGAGGTTATGGCGAGAAAAATAGGCATCGGAAATCAGGATTTTGAGGTGGTTCGGGAAAAGGATTATTTCTATATTGATAAAACCGGGTTTATACGTGAATGGTGGGAGTCGGGCGATGCCGTGACGCTGCTCACCCGTCCGAGGCGATTTGGCAAGACGCTGAACATGAGTATGGTGGAAAAGTTTTTTTCTGTAAACTATGCGGACCGGGGGGATTTGTTTGAGGGACTGAGCATATGGGAGGAAATATCCCCTGCCGGGGAATACAAATACAGAAAATTGCAGGGAACCTATCCGGTTATCTTTTTGAGCTTTGCGGACGTCAAGGAAACTACTTTTGAGGAAGCGCGCAAGAAAATATTTAAAATTATCCAACTGGTATACAACAAATTTGATTTTCTGCTCAAAAGCGATGTGCTGAACGACAATGAAAAGAGCGATTTTCAAAAAATATCAGCGGAGATGGAGGATTACATGGCTTCTCTGTCGCTGAAAATGCTTTCCGATTATCTGTGCCGCTATTATGGGAAAAAGGTCATTATTCTTCTGGACGAATACGATACGCCGATGCAGGAAGCGTATGTAAACGGATACTGGAAGGAGCTGGCGGATTTTACGAGAAGTCTGTTTAATTCGACCTTTAAAACGAATCCTTATCTGGAACGCGCCATTATGACAGGGATTACGAGAGTCAGTAAAGAGTCCATATTCTCTGATTTGAATAATCTGGAAGTGGTGACAACAACGTCTAAGAAATATGCGGACAGTTTTGGATTTACAGAGGAAGAAGTGTTTGGGGCACTGGAAGAATATGGCATGTCCGACGAAAAACAGCAGGTAAAAGACTGGTATGACGGTTTCTGTTTCGGGGAAAGGAATGATATTTATAATCCATGGTCGGTTATTCATTTCCTTGACAAAAAGGAGGCGGGAGCATACTGGGCAAATTCCAGCGCCAACAGTCTGGTGGAGAAGCTGCTCAGGGAAGGAAACGCGAATGTCAAGAAGAGCTTTGAGAGCCTGCTTCACGGCGGAACGCTCCATATGGAGATTGACGAGCAGATTGTGTATAATCAGTTACTTACAAAAAAGAATGCCGTCTGGAGCCTTTTGCTTGCCAGCGGATATTTGAAAGTGGTCTCGAGTACTTTTGTAGAAAGAACCGGACGTACAGACTATGAGCTGGCGTTGACAAATAAGGAAGTCCATATCATGTTTGAAAATATGATTCAGGACTGGTTTTCGGGGAGCGACGATTACGGTGATTTTATTCAGGCGCTTATGTTAAATGATATAAAGGCGATGAACTTTTATATGAACAAAGTGACATCAGAGATGTTTGGCAGCTTTGATACGGGAACAAAGCCTTCTGAAAAACAGCCGGAGCGCTTTTATCACGGTTTTGTGCTGGGGCTCATGGTGGAGCTGGCGGATAAGTATGTGATTACTTCGAACAAGGAGAGCGGGTTTGGTCGATACGACATCATGCTAGAGCCCAGGACACAGGCAAATGATGCTATTATCATAGAATTTAAGGTGCAGGAGGATGATGAAAAGGAGCTGGCAGACACGGTGCAGAAGGCGCTCCGCCAGATAGAGGAAAAGGATTATCAGGCGAATCTTACGGCAAGAGGAATTCCCAAAGAGCGGATACGGAAATACGGCTTTGCTTTTTGCGGAAAAAAAGTGCTTATCGGAGGCACTTAACTGATTTTAAAGCATTCTTTCTGCGGCCTTAACATAAGTTAGTAAAAAGAGATGAAAATACGGTTCAGGAGACAGGATGAAAGAAAGTCATATACGAAGCTGCAGTACACAAAAGGTTTACCCGGGGAGCCGCTTCCTGCGGGCTGTAAAATATGGTACATGCGCACTGGCGGCAGCGGCGGTCTGTCTGCTTACAGGCTGCGCAAAAGAAAAAGACCCCATGGAAAAGATAAAGGATTTGGAATTTACGGTACTGGCGGAGGAAAACATACCGGGAGAGCTCAAGGCGGTAATAGAGGAGAAGAAAGGAAACGCCTTCAAAGTGACCTATCAGGACAACGGATTTCTGTACATATGCATCGGTTACGGAGAACAGGTAAGCGGCGGCTACAGTATTGTGGTCAATGCGCTGTATCTGACGGACAACGCGATTTATGCGGATACTACGCTGCTTGGGCCTGACCCTTCGGATACAGGGGTAAAAAAGAATTCCCCGTCTTACCCTTATATTGTCATCAAGACGGAATTTCTGGATAAGCCGGTGGTGTTCAATTAGAAGACTGCCGTTTTGCGCATGTGAGATAAACAAGTAAAAGAAGTGTAAAAAATTTTGCCGTTCCCTGTCCGG